>Ga0123354_10019334_pt1 | contig 10696 bp, 8 predicted proteins | sample TergutLab28metaG_2_FD_97872 | JGI IMG/M metagenome (GOLD analysis project Ga0123354, IMG submission 97872) | Labiotermes labralis P4 segment gut microbial communities from Petit-Saut dam, French Guiana - Lab288 P4 | ecosystem: Host-associated > Arthropoda: Insects > Digestive system > Gut ...
AAAATGATAAACAAAATATAAAACAAAGAAAGAAAAGCCAAAACAAAAAAAAAAAAAGAAAAAGACATGAGGGGGGAGAGAAAAGATAAAGAAAAAGGAAAATAAGAGGAAATGAAGGGGGGGGGGGGGGGGATTTTTCAACATCAGATTCTGTAATGGTTTGAATATTAGGGCCATCATCTCCTTGCCAGGTATAAATTGCAAATGTTTCAACACTATAATTAATTTAACAACCAATACAGCAGATATAGTATAACGAAGTTAGGACAAACCAATTTCCTCCACTTGTCCACATGTTTCAGCCTTACAGAGCCATTTTTAGGGAGAACAATTCATATTAAAGATATTTAATAACATTATAAAACAATTATATACTTAAACCAGCTTATTTTCTACATGCCAATTTAAGAAAAATTCCAGCATCCATGCAATTTTCCCTAATTAGAGTATCCTGTGTCAATAATATCATCAAGCTGTACAACTGAACATATAAAGCTTGATGCAACCAGCTTACCTTCTTTGTTAAAATATTACATAGTTCACAATATACTAAGAATGCCCAAATAAATCTGGTGTGTGGTATATGGCTGCACAGCTATTTTGATCATCACAGATATCTTACATTTGTGCTGCAACAATACAACATTACTTCATGACTATTTGAAATTATGTTCACATTTTGTATTTAATTTCACAGCAGCACTGTCCCATATTCTGTCAGCTCATAAATCTTTTAAACACAGCTTATGTGCCTTCTGCAGGGCTCAGATTACTTCATGCCCCACAATGATTTTTCAGCAGTATTTTTCAAGCAAAACTCTGTAGTTTCCACATTTCTGAACAAACAATTTTTCAGTGGCCAAATTTAGTGTTAAATATTCCACAGCCCCATAACGGAGCCATGAGTGATAAATGTTTTGTGTTAGGAACATGGGTGACACCAGTAGTGCTGAGTTTTTACTGGGTACTCATGGGGGAATCTAAGATGGAATGAAACAGTCTTGGGCTCTCTTCTATTTTTTCATTAGTAATGAAGATATAGCAGTACAAACGCACACACGACAGCGTCGGTAGTTAAACCACCTTCACTAAATACTTCACAGAAAAATATGAACAAATGTTTCTTACACCCTATGTCAGGATTGCCTACCCACCAGGGTTCTGTGAGAAATAGTGTGAAAAACGAAAGTTTTGAAATACTGTGAAAACTTACAAATACCTCTCCCACTCCTGAAGGAATTTTTGTCCAACTACTGGCTATTCTGGAGTAATCTTCAAGTGCTCTGATTCTCAATTTGCCGTTGGTCAGTTCATATTTAAGGTTTCAGGTTGTTGTAGTGTGTCAGTTTCAAAGGTACAGGTTCCTCAGAATGCAGACAATTATATTAGGGGTTCCTCCACAGAAAAAGGTTAGGAAACAATGGCCTATGTGTTCATCTCTGAGTTACATAACAACCCTTTCCTTCCTTTTGTTGAGTTTTTGGCTCAGAGGTTACATTATAACACAAAAACCACTTAATAAAATTTCTTCCAAACATATGAAAAAAACCCTGTATAAACAGCCAGTACCTCAAAGAGGTTTATCACTTCTCACAAACATCTTCACTGACCATTGCAGAAGGCAGTATGCAGTTCTTAGGCTAACAGAGTGGGGACACTTATCGCCTACAAAAACTGGGCAAAATATGAACACTGAGGGACCATTTAGAATGTCTGCATGTACAAACCACGCATCTCCCTGAGCGGAGATCACACAAGAGGACGTGCTAAGTGATGACATCTCATGGCCTAATTCAACTCATTTTCCTGAAAATACACAGTCTGCAATTACAATGCAAGTCTACCAAACACTAGTAATCATTAAAAATAAGCGTTTTGTATTCTAAATTTCTTGCTGAAGATATCAAGATATGTTAAAATGAAAATAAATTTTTTTACTTCTAAAAAGAGAGGTCTTCAGACCCATCTACTGTGGGCAATATTTTCAAACCAACTGTTCCACAGCTGTTAGGAACTACATATTTACCAAGTCACATCTGTTACAAATGCCTCTCCAAGCATACATCACCCCTATACCCACGTGCCACAAGTCTTCTAGCGCCATTATTCTATTTTTCAATCCTGGTACTATAAAAATATTAACTCTATCTGCCATCTGATGGTGCTACGTTTCACTGCACTGCAAGCTATTGGAGACAGCACTGAACACATCGCACTGTCTTGCTATCAGTTTTATGTCTTGCTATTAACAACAGGTGTTGCTGAATGTGCCAAAGTTTGTTCTGTTGTCTTCATGTAAGCTTCTGACATCACATATCGCGTTCTCTCCATCAGTGTTTCAAGATCATTCTTTGTCATTCCAGCTGTTGGTATTGGTGGCAGGATGTTGACAATACTGTAACCTATTAATAACAGATAATAGTATTACTATTACAAATTCATTATTAAAATCTTGTATAAACCATTAGTTTTACAAGACATAATTATACAAACTAACAAACCTGCAATTCACACAGATTATTTAACATAATTAACATTCTGAAGCTGTCATGCTTCAACAGTCACCAACCACCAGCAGTCACTACAGTTTCATTGTTGTTCAGTGCTAATATGAATCATGATTCAGGGTAATGGAACTGTGCCTACTGTTGGCAATGCTGCCTGTGTTTCGGACATCCTTGCAGTTCCCACCTTCAAGTAGCAGTGTCTTTACAATAGTCCGTGCTGTTATGACATGAACCAAATTGAGCAGTACCATATGTGGACCCCAGATGAAATGTGATGGCACACGGTGACGCACGGGAGAGGAAGTGGAGGGGAAACTGGTGAATGGCGTGGGTAGCCAGTACTCTTCACACTACCTCGGAACATGGTGTATCTAGCATTACTACCGCTGATGCGCACACCTCGGCTGCCAGTAGTCGACTGAACTGACGCCCCCGCCGATTTAAATGGACTCATCCGTTTCGCCGAAAGACGAAATCTGGTTTCTGCGCATGTGCCATCACATTTCAAAGACAGTTTACCACATAGCAAGCATTTGGAGGCACTTTATAAACATGCTACCTTGAAGAAGGAGCAAATAACGATATACGAAGCACACACAGTTTCTTCTACAACTGTACAGTGCCATCACACAGAAACATAATGCCATGTAGACCTTCTCCAGTAATGAGCTGGAATACAGTATCTGGTATTTCCCATCCACTGTCTCTGTGCACTCTGTCATGATTATAGTGTTCTTTCATTTTATTCAGTCTATATATTTACATTACATAATACTTTACCTTCCCTTAAATCCAGCATTTAATTCACACTGAAAGCGAGAATAGTGGCACCTTTTTGAAAAATCAGTGGAAAAGTTTACATTTTCTTAAGAAAATTCACAACCTCTAAGGGATGTGTTATGCTACTACCATAATTTCTTCATCCAAGAAAGTTTTATCAGTCAAGAATATCTTTTCATATGTTTACAGGTAGCGGTAAAGGGCAATTTTCACTGTCCATAAACTCTACCATCAATTCCAATATGGCCCTGTCTGTGCATTATAATACTGTATTTTAAATCCCTGGATTTATGTTCAAAGTGAGAAGAACAGTTCTGGTTCTTGAACAAGAGACAGTTCATTTCTGTACATACCTGAGTTAAACACCTTCTTACGGTCATCAAGAAAATGGTACCTGGAGACTACTATGGGTTGGATTGGGGTCTGTGATGCAATGGCAACATGGAAAGCACCCTTCTTGAAAGGCAACAGAGTTGCACTGCCATTACGAGTTCCCTCGGGGAACATACAGAGACGTACCTGTGTATGAATACATAACACATACGTCAATGCCTTGTGAAATCAGTATATCTTTATCTAAAAGTTAAGGTAAAGGTAAAGACCACTCTATAACAGGCCATGAAGGCCCAGAGGGGGAGTTGAGGTATAGCTCTACCCTTTCTTTAATCTCGGCGCTAGATGGGGGTGGGCGGTTAATGCCACATGCCACTTGCTTTACCCCTGGGAAGGAGACCTGTTACCCATTGTAGAAGAGGCTGGGTGGGCCTAAAAGCTGATTTGGATGGGTGCAGAAAATCTCGACCCCACCTGGATATTAACCCCTGACTGTCCAGTCAGTTTCAAGTCACTATACCAACTACGCTATCCAGTATATCTTTATGTGGAATACTAAATTCCACAACAGCAACAACTTTGCTAAGCATACGCTTAGGTGAAACAATTGGATTATCTTCCTGTCATGCTGGTAGATTATCAACAGTCTCTTGACATTTAACTTGCCACTCTCACTTTCCTCAGACACGGACACAATCCAAAGTTTCTCTAACCCACAGCATTGTCACCAAGCTGTTTTGAGCATTTCATGTATTTCCAATAGGTTTTTCAAGTTTAAAGTGAAGCTTACCCCAAATGCATTGTTCCTTCAAACAAGTCATTAGAAATCACAGATCACAGCTAATATATAAATACGCACAATTATGAGCACCTGATGAGAAACAACACAGAGGATTACCGTTGCAAAACTCACTAAATGAAATTAGAAGATAGTGATACTAAGGTATCTTGTGGCAGGAAGCTGTACTACTTGCCTTCCTTGGTCCTGGAAGCAAGTCCAGTAACTCCATATGTAAAAAATACACACAACTGAAGTACTTACTGTTAATGGTTAATTATTTCTACATTGTACACTTAAACCACTCATTTGTATTGTTTCATGAAATATGTGAAAATCATTTTTCTTAATGGTAATCTGTAACTTATTCATTATATTGAAATTATTCAAATGGAAACTTGCAACCCATCATGCTGGCAGTTAGAATATAAATTAATTACATTTTAATTTCTTCTCAAACGAGACAGTGAGTTTTTGTTGATTCCATTCTCTAATAGTGGGGGTAATCTCATAACACCAAACAACAAAAGGCCAATATATTCTGTGTAAAATATTGAATGTTTCATAACATAATATTAAATAGTTTACATCAGCACGATCACTTTCTTACTCAAGTTAATTATAAGGCTACATGTTTCGACTATAGATTAGTCATCCTCAGGCCTATTTTGTCAATTGTGTCACAAGATGCTATGCACACTTTGGGATCCCATCATGTTTACATTCATGGAATACATCAAATTAAATTGTTTGTCTCTAAAGGCGTGATGTGCAAATTGTGTTTACAACAGTGGGATACATAAAATTGGATCATTTGTCTCATACAATGTATTGTAAAAATTGTGTCTACAATTTTATGTATCCCACTCTTGTAAACATAATTTGCACATCATGCCCTTAGAGACAAACGATTTAATTTTATGTATTCCATGGATGTAAACACGATGGGATCCCAAAGTGTGCATAGGATCTTGTGACACAATTGACAAAATAGGCCTGAAGATGACTGATCTATAGTCGAAACATGTAGCCCTATAATTAATTACCTTGAGTAATAAAGTGATTGTGCTGACGTACACTATTTAATATTATATTACGTTACAAGAACATCGTGATGCTTCCATTCAAAATTGTATGTTTCATTTTGCCTTCACTTCCTTCATGGCTTAATGCAATATATCATAGCAAAAACTGAAAATGTTCACAAAATTCTGCATGAAATTCTTTTTGATTATGAAGGGTGTGACCATGTCATTCTTCCTTAAAATAAGGCGAGGGAAGTGAAGAGGTTCACTTTGCACATTTCTTAACTTTTCAGAATTGTGACTTATGTATTGCTCTACTTGCAGCACTCACAAATTCTACAAAATATGACTAATGATCAATTGTACAGCCCACAGGATGTCAAGATATAAAACCGACATTGTCACTTATGTCTTTGTAACTTCTCAAAATCCCCATTTTTTTCCCCCCCAGGAACTGCCAGCACAGAAAATTTCAAAATGTACAGTATTGGCAGAAGTATACCTTATTATTGCGTATCATGTCTTCTGCACTGTTGATGGTGTTCTGCGCTTTTCCCACATTTACTCTGTCAATAAAGATAGTCCCCCACAGCCAGCACGCCAATCCAAATGGCCAAAGATAGAAAACTTCCTTCTTCGCAATAACCGCACAGCGCTCCATTACAAGCCAGAGCTCAGCGAGAACTGTATATAGAGACTTCATATCATCACCATAAGCAGTTATATGAAAACAAATAGATAAACCACTGTATGAAGTAAATAATTCCATAACACATATACGTTCGTGATTTTAAGGTTCTCACACTGGTAGTCGTGGATATTTAGATATTCCAGTATGTTATAATGTGTCAATGGGTATTTCCCAGCATCTCAAAGGATGCCAGCACCTTCATCAATAAAGTCAAGGAGTCCAATAGTAGTAGCCTGCTTGACCCTCAAGGAGAAGGCACAATGAACGTTTGAAACAATGGGATACACTCAATAACACAGCACCAAATTCGAGAAGACTAAATTTCCCAGGGTTGAATAAATATTATGCTAATTCTTTTGCTAGAATTCATAATAAAATTACATTTAATCTTTCACCTACCTTTTGTGTGTGTGTGTGTGTGCATGGGCACACACGTTTGTGTGTTCATAACGCATTTATGTGTGCACCTCTGTGTTCAACTGTTTGTTTGTTTCAACATGTACTGTATATCAGTCTGAAAGCTTAGAAGTGAACATACAGCCTATTAAAAATGTCACATTTTTGTCCCATCCAGACTCTCAAATTCTACATATCACACCACTGTAACAGAGGGTCATACTTTCACACAACTGTCACAGACTGTTTATCTTATAAAAACCAACCAAATGCACAACATATCAACGTAAGTTTGTATTTAAAATTTAAAGCATGTTATCTCCTACATGTTTTTACTATTCATACATCAATCAGATATGTATAAAACATCAACTAAAACTGACATATTTTTTTTTAAAAATTATAGTCTTGAGCTGCAGTGAATCTTTGTGTCTTGAGCAACATACAGTAGCATAAAATATAAAGCGCAAATTAATGTGGATAAAGCATATACAATCATAGAGTAATGTGGAACACTGATTATTCAGTATTTCAGAAACAGTGTGTGAATGGGATGGAGGCAGGCCGGTACCATTCACTATGCGAGAATATGGCTCTTCAGTCACTTACCAACCTCCATAAAGAATACAGCAAATGACACAGAGATGTTCATAAAAGTCCTAAAGAAGTTCCTAATGGATAACTCATTTTATCATATAGAAGAATTCATTAACTTTAGGGAATAAGGTCTATCCTTGATTGTAACAACCTAACAAGATAAATTGTAAAATAAACTAATAATTGTAATATGTACCTATATGATTATCCCATATCATCCTACAGTACTCACACGTTAACCACTGTAAATGTATTTTAATTGTAATGGAATTCCTTACTTGTATCTGTTAATTCCTTTTGTAATCTCTTGTATTACTTATAACTGTATTTCTTACTTTATACTCATATTCTTGTTGTAATTGTACTTATCTTGTAGCCATATATCCTAAATTGTAACTGTAGTTTATATTTACCCTGACAAGTTCTATATCCACGTCTTGTATGGATCTGATGAATGCTTAATAAACACAAATACAAATACCAGTACCACAATACTCACCAAGAATATCCAGAGCACTCTGGTGATTCATAAGCACTACACATCCTGAATCCTGGACAATGTTCTCATGTCCTCTCAACTCAAATTTGATACCCAGCAATTTGGACAAATGTCGTTCACTCCAAGCTGGAAGGCTGCAACAAGAAACATTATTCACAAATGCCAATCAATTTAAAAATACAGGATTAAGGGTAAGACCTGCTACTCTGTTCATAGTATGCACTTACACAGCAGTGACTGTGGTCAGTAAATTAGTTACAAATGTAAAAGTGTAACAGTAATAAACAACAGTGGTAGACAACTCCACTTCTGTCAGTATTGCAGCCTCAGCCTTCACTGAAAAACTTCACTTTTACCTAGCAGTACCATAATGTGCCTTACCAGTGCCTTTCAAGTTGATGGCATGTATGTTCTGTGGAAATGTGATTTCAAAGTGTCAGTAAATGGTTTTGGAGTCATGACAGTGCCGTCCACACAGTGACAAGGCTACAGGCCATACAGCAACGGTATCGTGTCCTGATTCCCAGCAGGAACAAAAGATTTTTCTCTCTTCCAGTGTCCAGCCTCAGTAGTCTAGGTGAGGATGGCAGGTTGGGGTTCCCACTATTTCAAAACTTAATTAATTCCTGGCTTTAAACAGCATCACTTTTTAGCATGCTTAGAAATGTGTAACAGAAGTGGAAGAGAGTAGGGGAGAGGGATCAGATAACATTTGCTTTGAAGAAACAACATCAATAATTGTCACTTTAAAACCAAAATTGCTTACATGTTGCAGGTATTTAAATATTATTTCAGAGGGTTCAAGTATTCTAGAAGATTCAATTATGAGTTACGCGATAATTTTTTGGGGAAATCAGCCATATAGTGATAAGATTTTCAAAATCCAGAAAAGGGTGATTAGAATTATCACAAGTTCAAGTATGAGAGATTCATGTAGGGAACTGTTCAAAAAATTAGAAATACTACCCTTATATTCTCAATATATCTTCTCAATATCAATATTTGTTATAAAAAACAAACATTTATTTCATACAAACAATCAGATCCACAGTATTGACACAAGATTTAAAACCAACTTACATCCACCCACAGCTAAACTAACAAAGTTCCAAAAGGCAGTGTACTACTCAGCAATTAAAATTTTTAACAACCTTCCTCACAATATCACAGACATAGCTAACGAGATAGTAACATTTTGGAATGCTTTAAAGAGGTTTTTACACATAAATTCCTTTTATAATAGTAAAGAATATTTTAATTATCAGAGATATTCCATCAAAAATTGAATTGACAATTGGTTTTAGGTGTTTTATTATTGTACATTATTTATAGCTAAGATTCTTCCAACACTATGTATATTATGTCAGTATGTGTGTGACAATGTCTATATCCACAGGATTGTATCCTAATTTGGATTTGTAGAACGCAAATAAATTACATTACATTACATGATTTGCTATCATTCATTGACAACCAGTGACAATCATCACGTCCCAGAACACCTGGATCTTCAGAAACAGTACTGTATTAACCTCAAATCTTGCAATGTTATTTCAAAGTATGGGGTTGTGTAGTATTAAATAAATTGTGAAAATTGTCGACAAAATTAATTGGGGTGGATAAGACAAGAAGTGGCCTTGGTCTATGTAAAAGCATGTACACAGAGACTGACAGACCCTATTGGCAATCATAGAGTAAGGTTAGTTTGACTATACAACAGTGGTCAAAATCCAGAACAGAAAACTTACAGTGCATTCTTATAACTTCTTGGTCGCCACAACATAAGTGGGATGAATGCTGTGGCATTGCCAAGGGATGCAAGTGTGAACACCGTGAACTTGAAATAGTAGCGAAATACGTTGCTCACATTGTACAGAAACACGAGCAGCAAGATGAAAGCAGCAAACAGCTCCGTCACACCCCCTCCACTCAGCATTGCCATGACTACCAACAACTCTGAAATCTGCAAAAACCAGTTATCCAAAATGAAGCAACGTGTTCAATCAGGTTTGTCAAGCGATACTGTATTTGTTTGTAATAAATTCAAACTACTGCCTGGATTGAAATAAAGACTGGACTAGAAAAACTTCATTCTATTAACTTCCACAGGTTGAAGGTTCAGGCTATGGGTCAGCAATGCTATGATGAAATATCATCAATTATTTAAAAAATTAGTGCTCCTCATGTCTTATCTCTGCTAACATATATTTTTAATAAAATTATATCAACAGGTGTATTTCCCGAGAGATTAAAATTTTCAGAAGTGAGACCCTTATTAAAAAAAGGAGATATAACTGAATTTTCTAATGACAGACCTATTCATCTCCTAACCTCATTTTCTAAAATCATTGAAAAAATTATTTTTAAAAGATTGTATAATTATTAAAATGATAATAATATACTGGTTGGTGATCAGTACGGTTTCAGAGAGAAATTATCTATCGAAACAGCTATATACACACTTCTAAACAATGTATTATCATCATTTGATAGAAGGAATCTTGTTGGTGGTTTATTCTGCGACTTATAAAAAGTGTTTGACTGCGTTAATCATGAAATACTTTTGGCTAAAATAAAGTTTTATGGGATCTCTGGAATAGCTAACAAATTAATGGAATCTTATTTATAAAATAGATATCAGAGAGTATCTGTGAATAATAGTAAACCTAATAAACTATCTTCTAAATGGTTACATGTGAAGCATGGTGTTCCACAGGGTTCGAAATTGGGTCCTGTACTGTTTCTGATATATATAAATGATCTTTCTTTAAGCATAAACAAATTAGCTAACCCGATACTATTTGCTGACGATACAACTATTATTATATCATACACTAATCCAGAGGAATTTAAGAATAATATTAATTCCGTAATGACCGAAATAACCAACTGGTTTCAGAGTAATCTTTTAACATTGCACTGTAATAAAACACACTTATGCAATTCTTGACTAAAAAACAAAATTAAAGAAAAATTCAAATAATTGCTCCCAATTCAATAAACACTAATATCAATAGCACTAAATTTCTAGGTTTGATCATCGATAATTCACTGTCATGGAAGGATCACATTGCTGCATTAACATCAAAA
>Ga0123354_10019335_pt1 | contig 10696 bp, 4 predicted proteins | sample TergutLab28metaG_2_FD_97872 | JGI IMG/M metagenome (GOLD analysis project Ga0123354, IMG submission 97872) | Labiotermes labralis P4 segment gut microbial communities from Petit-Saut dam, French Guiana - Lab288 P4 | ecosystem: Host-associated > Arthropoda: Insects > Digestive system > Gut ...
AGGGTATTTGAAAATAAAACAAAAAAGCCAATCCTACGGAGGGGTTGGAGAGGGTGGCCCCAATTTAAACACCGGAACAATAGGCCCGGGATTGGGGGGGGGGGAAACTTGTGCATGATGCGAACCACGTGCTTTGTATCTCATAATATTTCTACCCCAATAATGAAAATTCTGCACTCACATTATTTTGGGACAGTGTGAACAAACATAAATGAAATCGGGATGTCTGTTACTGCACGTTCTACGACGAAAACAGGTACCGATACATGAACATCACACAACAGCAGTTCAAGTCTCATCAACTCCCGCACCATAATAAGGAAAACTGAAGCATGTTTTCCATCCACCTGCCCTTTCCGCCCACCACTTGTCTGATTCCCACTGTCTGTTGGTAAATGTATCATAGAGGCCAAAGAAATCATCAATGTTTAGTCTAGACTTCAGGTCCATACTTGCTGCGATACAATGACCCCTTGATATAACTGTCAGCATCTGGCAAATATCAGCTTGTCACTTATCTCGACTGGCTACCTAATAGGACTAGCCTGATTCACTGAGAGGTTGGTACGTCAATAGACTCCTTGTGCGTAATTACTTGGGTATTTTACAAACGCACCAGTCGCGGGAACCTGGCTTAACAATCCTCGGCTGTCGACATTGGGTTGGTTTCGGAGGCATTTTAACACACTGTCCATATTTCAGTAACACACGAAAAGCATCTGCCTCATCCTATTAAAAGACGGCCAATCACTTCCGGAAATAAGATGAAACTGTCAATCTGGCCTACGTAAGCCCCTATTCGTGCACGGGGTAGGAAACTGCATTTATTTCCGCACGAAGGACTGTTCCACAGTCGAAGTACATCACTGCTGCGGTAAAGATTATGCAATTTCATCTACTGTGTGCCCAAAACATTGTACGGGGACGAATGAAAGGCGGGTAACTCTATTCCCTGTACGCCTACTAAGCAACGGCTCAGATGCTGCAGTCCAAAGCCCGCAAGAACGTGGAAATTAAGTATTTTGTGTCTCAAGTCACCGTACCAAGAATCTGCCCACACAATTAGCGTGTAACGGGCGACAAAAACTTTCCTGCTGGTACAGGCAGAAAAAAGAAAACGGAAGATCCTCTAATGGTTTGTTCGTTATCCTGCAATAAGATGGATAACGCCCAATGTTCCAGATATATTCTGCGCACCTGGTACAAGCAGCATAATATGTATACACTATGATACGATCATGTGTTGTGCGGTTTGTCCAGACGTTACACCGAAGCAAATTCTGAAGCAATTTAAACCAAATTTAGTATAGAATACGCGCACAAAAGTGGGCGAACATGACACAAAATATATAAACAGTTGATGTGATGTGAAGAAATTTTCTTCCAGTTATTTAGTGATTCAAAAAAATCTACTGAGGGCAACAAAATTGGTGGTTTCGCTCCCTTTCCTTTAATTACCTTGAAAGCAAAAATATTTTTATTTTAATAAGGCAACGGTACCGGCAGCAAGTTCACTTATATTTCTGTTAAATATTCATTTACACACGGCCTATTTAAATCGGGGCGAGAGGAAGGTTCGGTGAATTATCGAAAATAAGGGAATTCAGTAATCTTGGTGTATGTTCAGAAGACAATTACTAGTTGCTGAATACACACGTTCGGAAAGGTACGCACAGAGTAAAATTTAAGGTGTTCATCCCTTTTGTTCAACCGCCTCGAAACCCACAGCATTTAATATTAGTAACTGACCAATTTAATGCATAAATTCTTGTCGTACAATACGTTTATTATATTCCTCTACATGTTTCCAGCACTTTTGTGCTCATCATCAGGAGGTCAAAATTGCATTTACAGCATCTGTTATCATCACACTCTGTAAGTGGCCCTCCGGTGCGCACCGGACGGCCACCTACAGAGTGTGATGATAACAGATGCTGTATAATACAATTCTGACCTCCTGATAATAATCACAAAAGTGCTCGAAACATGTACAGGAATATAATAAACTTATTATAAAACAAGAATTTGTGCTTTAAGTTGGTCAGTTACCAAGATTATACTGAGATGCACAGTCAGCAAAACAAAAAAAAAATCATTTACTTAACGTTAAACGACCCAAGAAGATGCCATTTCGCCTTTCCACAATAAGCAGGGGCAGCAGTGTGGCGCGCAGTTTCATATATCATTTCCACAACAGAATTTGCTTGTCATGGTTAAGTTTACAGAATTTATTATATTACAAATTCGTAAAATTAGACCACTTGCGTAACACTAAACAACATGTTACGCAACTGCAGTCATCGTCGCATCAGTTCTCTGCTTCCCGTGCAAGTAACACTGCTACGAAGTTACCGTTTGATTTATCACGGCCGATTATCGTGTCTGTCAGCAACCACAACCCTGCAGTAAATACCGCAACGCCAGTAATATTGCGGCGATTCTAACAACCACCCATTTTGTCTGTCTGTCTGTCTGACTGACCGTCTATCCGTATGGAACTCGGCTCCATGGAATTTCGTTAAATTTTACAACCTGGAACATTTTTGTATCACGCATGCCGAGAAAACTGAAGTTTGTTTAAAATATAACAAAAATAATACGCACTTTACGTGAACACTTACATACACTGACAATATCTCGCTGAATTCTTCAGTGGAGGAAATCAAAACACACACTTTGTGACATTTTTTTCTTAAAAAATCGTGCCATTTACGAGATACGTAATTACAAGAAGTACGGCACAGCCAGACGGGCCGTACATGATCTAGGGTAATATGACGCTACGAAGATACCATTTTCTTGCCGGGTTATTAGAAGGAAAAAAAAAAGACAAACGTAATCACAATATTAGTACTTTTTGGTTTAAACCTGATTAATTCCGCATGATCTAGTAAAATAAGCCCTGCGGTCAGACTTACCAAACCTGAGAAATTACTCAACGACTGATCGGTCAGTATGGCGTGTTCCGCCGCACGGTACGTCTACAGAAGGCCACGAACGACTGAAAAGTCTGCAGTTTCCAAGTCCAGTTTAGAAGTAACTGCGTGAAGAGAGTGTAAATTAGTTGGAACACGGTGTCTTATCAAAACGGCTACAAATAATTTGCATATTTCTATTAAATGTTAATTTAAACTGCTAGTGAACATATATATATCTTAGTAGTTCCCGTGTGTTTAAGCCTATGACATCGACCGTGGTGATTATATGCAATTTCATCATAAATCATTTCGGTATTGCTACGAAATGAACAGCCAATTATTCCATTTGGCTGGAATATCCGATAAATATATCATGAATACACATACAGATTGTGTAAGAAATAATGCTTGTAAGTAAATGATCACAAAATATTTCGACCAAGCGAAACTTAAGATTCATTACCGACAAATTTAACACGAATAAAATCAACGTACATACAATTTCTTTTTCCAGCAGAACACAGTAACAAACAATAACAAACCCTAAAACCAGCAACAACGTTCTATAACATACCTACAGCTGTGAACGAAAAGTTGGACCCGCATTGGAGAGACAAAAGGGTATGCGAATACCTGACAAATGTCCAGCACGCACAGATCCTAATGCGACATTTTGCTGTTGTGTTAAAGACATGCGTATCTTTCCTACTTTCCCTTATAATTATCATTGCCTGCTTCTTCCTGCTCTTGTAGTTATGGATAAGAAAATTTAACGCAGGCATAGGCCTAAAAAAACTCCCTCCACTTTCTCCACGGCCTTTAACTTCCTCTTCGCGCTCTGTACGTTTGTGCCCCGTGCTGTCTTCTGCCACCCGTCGTAGCTAATCATGTAAAAAGTAAAGGTAAAGTTCACCCTGGAACAGGCCACGAAGGTCCAGAGGGGGAGTAGAGTTATAGATTTACTCTTTCTTTAACCTCGGCGTTAGATGCGGGTGGGTGGTCAACGCCACGGCCCGGCCGCTTTAACCCCGGGGAAGACCCGGTACCCATTGTGTAGGGAGATAGGAAGGCCGCAGGGCCGGTCTGGACAGGTGCGGAAAATCTAGCCACCACCGAGATTCGATCCCCGGACCGCCAAGCCCGTAGCGAGTCGCTGTAGAGACTGAGCTATCCCGGCCACTAATCATGTACACATAACATACGGTGACCGTATCTGCCTATATGCAGTTTATGCGTCGATTACTGGGTGCTTTTCAATGGCACAGTTTACGCAAGGATGTGACCTCAGGACCTTTGAACACAAAGCAGTAGTGCCAACCACTCAAAGACGACAAGCATATTTACGAAATTAAAACAAGCAAGTAACTCTGGTTTCAGTCTTGCTGTTTATGGTGCATAATGGCAATAAACTCAGCTCCTTAATATTTCACTTGCCCGAAAACCCATGCACGTCTATATTTGTAACCTCTACATACAAACGTTACGTCAACAGCGCTTCCGGTCACCATAACCTTTTCTCTAACAGCCACTGGATCAGCGCATTCAAACGAACACGCAGCATGAAGAATTTAATATCATCGCACATATGATAACATAACCTGACGCTTTTAATAATTGACGATGACAAATCGGAAACTTACGTCCCGGTTACTTGCATCCATACTCACACAGGGAAGCGCTTCATCATGCTATTCTCTGCTTCCTTCTCCTACTTCTCCCTCTTGGTACCAATATTAGTCCATTATCAGTACTCTGATCTGACATCCTCAGTCTAAGCCGTACCCTTAATGTGAGGGGCCACGTTTCACATCCAAAACACACCCGTGGAAGTTTAATTTTAAGCCTTGGGTGAAAATGAGGTTGAAATGCACCAACAAATTTTAAGCGCCATTCACAATGATTCGAACTAAAGTAGGGTCCAGAGATATACAGAGAGCAGACGCACGCACCCGCACACACGAGCATACAACCCACACAAAATTTCATCTACTGCGATGATTGTGCGGTATTACTTGCGGACAGGCGGGCGAACGGGCGATGAAACCATTTATTTGCAGAGTTTTTTCTACACGAACTTATAAACAAATACCCTCTCTGCCGAAGTTTGAAATCGAACCAGATACGGTGCAATTTTGCGAACTACATACCTATAATGGGGACCGCGGTGGCACAGCGATTAAGGCGCTGTGCTACAAATCGGAAGATTGTTGGTTCGATCCCAGCTGGTGTCATTGGAATTTTTGACATAAAATCTTTCCGAGTGCACTATGGTCCTGTGGTCGACTCCGCCTCTAACAGAAATGAGTACCAGGAGTATTTCTTGGGTGGAAAGGCGGCCGGTGCGTAAGGCTGACAACCTTACCACCATCTTGTGCTGTTGTCATGAAATCTGGGAACCTTAACTTCCTGGAACCCTCTGGGTCACTCCAGGCCTGTAATGGGACTGCTTTACCTTTGCATACCTACAATACAATTAATATACGTACGGGTATACGACGTAAGCCTTTGCCTACAAGCTGCTCCATTTCGCAAAGTTGTTTTCCATTTATAACACGGAAGATAAGATCTTTTCTATTCCATCCATCCAAACAGTTAAAACTTGGCCAAGGAGCTGACCTCTGACTGGCAATATCTCTCTAACAAGGTCTGACGCTGTCGTCTGCCTTGCAATTGTGTCTGACACGAGGCAAAACACTTGCCACATCTACCCGGTATCTGGGTCTCTTCTGTATTCCGCAGGCACACGGCCAGAAATGTGGACGGAGAATCCGACTACACCACGAAAAGTACGAAGCGAAGAAGATTTTGTTCTGTACTACATCACGCAATAAAGACTGGTGGTGCAGCTCCACGCATTAGAACCTCGCCATTCACTCTCCGGTCGCTTCTATCCCGGAAAACACTGGTCAACGGACTGTCTGCTTGGAGAACTTTGCAGGGATGTGGAGATCCTTGCCACGACGAGAATCGGACCACACGTGCTGACTGCAGCCACTACTACTTCTCAGTGAGCTATCGTACATCCGACCGACAAGGATCCACGTGATTTGCCGCAGTCTCTAACAACTCTAGTGCCAAATTGTTAAACTGCTGTTTTACTCCAATTTCGAAGACCTTAAAACCTCTACGTCCCTCGGGACAGTTCTTCTTAGATTTACAGATTTATATAATTGTCCGTAAATATCGATACTTGTGAGCAACTAGTGTCCCCAGATTTTAAATTCGCAGTTATTTTAAAGGGAAAAATGCTGAAGATGCGAGTAAGTTACATGGGCATTTCCACGTTATTCCAAATACTGTACGCATTCTCCGTATCTTGGTAACATATATTCAAAGATCATAATCGCAATCTCGTAAACGGCGAGATCGAATTCCCTGCACTTACAACGAAAACGGCAAAATTTACAATCGATCATGCTCTACTGTTATGTTAAGACCGTCAGCTTTTGCTTCGGCCTCAGCTCGTATGTACTTCACACAGAAGAGTTCGTCTCTATGACAAAAAATAATAACGGCGATATACAGTCATAATTGCATGTATATAGATCTTCATGGTGTGATGGTGTTGTCCGACTTTAATCAAAATCACAAAACGTCGACAAACTGGTAAGAATTCCTAATGTGAAATATCACAAAAATCTAACCGGTGGCAGTCACTCTGTTTCATACTCATACAGACAGACGGACGGACGGATATGACAAGGCTAATAATCGCATTTCGCAATTACTAGGGAACAGCGAACACGCCTAAAAATTAAGCATTTCAAGCTAAAATTGCTTAGCACACATAAACGGAATTATGAATTAAAGAATATGATGTTCCACGATGCGACGCTGTATAATCTGGTAGATATTCACCTATATTTCAAAATATCCTATTGCCTCTGTCGTGAGGGCGAAGGTAGGAAACACTTCCGAAACTTTCGTAAATTTCTACAGGATATAGGGCGTGATACCCCAGAAGACAGTGCCTTGTATCGTCAGCACCTGGATGTTACTGCCGCTGACATCACACGCGCGATCTGGTGCAGGACGGTTCCACACAGGCCTGTCGCATTAATGGTGAGCAGCCCAAAGCTGTTCTACACACCTATGACTTCGACTATATACGAAATTAATTAAATAATGAAGATAATTACAAATAACATTATGAAATTCAAGGTTCAATAAAAGGCGAGGAATTTACTAAGTGGCTGAGCAACGTTTTGTTCTTCAAGAAGACTCCGCTCTAAGGAGTTAAACTACACACCTATTAGGGAGTACAAACAATAATGCTAATTACCCATATTCCTCTATCGCCGGGTTACTTTATCCAAGTATTCTACTCAGAAGTTCTGTCACAAAAATCCTCGGACTATGTTCTTATCTTTGGGTTGGAAATACACCTATGCATCAAGAAATAAATAAACTGGTACAGCCAGATTGTTTGTAGGAACTCTGAAACATTTTCTTGCGTTTCTTTCAAACATTCCAAGTAAATTTAGCTATGCCCTTGGGGGCGTCCTGCGAGACCGTCAATTGCACATTTTCAAGCAAGTCGGTAAGTGTCGTCCTCATGCCACTGCCAAGTCTGCATATACACTTTGTGCGTACACACACACACACACACAAAACATCAAGAAAATGTAAGTTAATACGCCCAACCGTAATGAAATAAAACAGAATCCCTCTCGCTTTTTAACACATACATATACACGGTTGAACTGCAAACCGACGTTGCCGTACGGCAGGCTTTAGGACTCTACAGTTCCACATATAATAGACCTACATGCTGCACAACTGTCCGCATGTTACACTAGGTAATGGAATTGACCTCTTTCAACTCTCAGACATGCTTGATTTCGAGAAAACTGAAACACCAGGAAACCATAGTCTAAATTTGGTACGAGAAACACTTCTCACAGGACTTCTTCCTTAAACGGTACAGTTTACCACAATGAAAATCTTCTGTATTAAATTGTAAAGCATGATGAGTGTAACAACACGAATATTCGATACATTGTGCTTCACACGTCTATCATGCACACAGCAGATTAAACTGGAATGTGTGACTAATACGATGCAATGCACCGTACGCGCGACGATAAGACTGGTGATATGCGAGTCAAGCAGCTGCCCTTAAACTTGGCACGCGGTATCGGCAATTTCTTGACAAGAACTCCAAACAGTATTTAATAATCTGTTCCCCGAGTGTCAAGCATGTCCGCGAGCTGAACGGGGTCATTTCCAACACCCACTCTAACATGCGGCAAGTTATATGAGGAAATGTGGACATTAAACTTGCCGCACGTCTGGGTTCGGTTTTCTATTGACCTCCTTGTATATCTGGCGAAGACTGTCCGAGGCACAAGCCTTTACGGGGCGGAACAACAACAAAGTCACTGGAAGCGGTGCTGACAACCAAGTGTCGATTCCTGGGGAAACTTCCATCCCCACATAGCCAAAACAGCTCATTGACCGTCAGTCAACTCCTAAGACTCTTTACATAAATAAAGCGGCCTAGTACGAAGCTGACCGACTCAGCTCATTATTCTACCCACATTAAGAATAGGGAAAGTTTAAGTTCTGCTTCCTCCAATGACTACACTGTTCCGTGCTCCGAGAATTTTAGCTGTAACTTATTTACATTTTTAGAATATAACAGAATATCGTTATTCCATATGTATGCGGGCTACACGATCCTGTAACTCTTCTCACACATGGCTCAGTTCCAAGTCTATATATCTATAGCGACATAAATTGCAGTAATGTAAGGATCATTTCAGCACCACATCAAAATGTCCGGCGCCGGGCATTTAATACAAAAACATTACATCGGAAACTTTCGGCCGCGTGTCTGAAGATGCCAGAAGTACCTGCAGCTAAACCACTACTCGGCTGACATGAGACGAAGAGGTTCACAGCGGTGAATACAAGGATCGTCGTCTGTTTGTACCTGACGCATGTAGATGGCAGCCGTGTTTAAGGGCAGCCTAAATTCTGGGATTCTATTTAAGGTACTGTTAATAGCGGCAGTTCACTAACAGATCTGAAACGGACATTCTCCACGTTTGAGTGTTCACGGACCACACAGCAAGGGCCCAAGACCCTTCACTACCTGTATCCAACACTTGGTAAGGGCAAAAACGACAGGCGAGGCACAATGCAGTAAAATAAACTTTTTTTCGCTCCACACGTTAGTCTTCTAGGTTCTGACGTCGTATAGGTTCGTTGGGTGATTATAATTAATGGGCCCACTTCTCCCATCTAATCACCTCAGCGTCTAACTACACATAATTCAGTCTACCTGAAAAAGGAAAGAGCACATTCTCCCAAAACATCGGCCTAAACTCAGGCACCCACACTCGCCAGAAGAGTCTGAAAACCCAGGTCTCTCTCTCTCTCTCGTTCTTTCAGAAACTTCACAGCACCGTAACAAATACCACACTGTCAGTATTAACACGTAACAATGATTCAATTCTCATTCATTAACATCGAGTTTAACAGCACAATGGCCAATTATATAACAAGCACAAAATAAACACAAAACACTTACATAAACACACACACACACACACACAAACAGTGCAAGATAACTAAAAACAGAGCTCTAACTCATCCAGCACACATATAAATGTTTACTCATTACTGCTCAGACAATTAGTCACACAGAGTCATACAGAGCAGTAATATAACCGGCACAAAACACAATCAAAATGATACTAAAATCTTAATTAAATTAAAACACAAGTGACTAGAAACGTTAGTCAACGACCTACAAGCGCAAAATACGCTGAAGAGTTCTGATTTGTTCGCTAAAAATATCTACACAGTTGCACAATGCATGCGAATAACAATCATAATATGAATTGCCAAAAGAACAACATATAAAGCGACATCACGTATGTGTACTCAACGACACTTTAACATATGCAGGGAAACAGGGGTAAAATTAGACGAGGAACAATGGTATCAGCATGTACAAAAATAAGCATAAACAAGTCATTAATATGTAGGCTAACCATACTATGGAATCAACAAATGAAAACTGCCTAAGTACAACACATATTTCACGGGCGAAATGACAATACACGTAGCACAAATTGTAAATGCAGAACAGCTGCAACACTATATACCCTAGAAACACTGATTCAGGTATACAATTGTAAGCAGCCTGCATAAGGGTCATAACAAGGATAATAATAATAATAATAAAGATTACAAGCTGTAAGAGCACGGTCTTACTAGCCCACAATACCCTATACCAGTGTTTCCTAAACAGAGTTCCGCGAACAATCGTGGGATGTATAAATAAATATTCCGAAATCCCTCGAAATACCGCAGGAACTTCCGTTCAGCAACTTGCAGTACTGGAGCAATCCCCGCGCTACTAACAATCGCTTTGCTTTCTGACCTGTAAATGTTTTCACACAGGGTTCCTCGAGATATGAAGTAGTATTTTAGGGGCTCCTCCATGGAAGATAAGTTGGGAAATAGTGCCCTACACAATACACCTGCTAATAACGTTAGCCAAATTCCGTCAAGCCATTAAAAGCCCCTCCCCCCCACACCCCTAAGGAAGCAATGTTGTTACTTCGTATTTGAATAAAGGTAGACCAACTTGATGACACTTGCTTTGTTATGTCAATTTACTGCTCAACATGTTTCAGATGTTAATACATCCATCTTAAGGGGCTTGCGACTACTTGGTGCGTTATTGTGTAGGCTGTATTGTGCTGACTTGAGGCGTGCTGGTGTTATGTAGCGGGATTGGCTGTTGGTGATGTGGTATCCGAGTG
>Ga0123354_10019337_pt1 | contig 10695 bp, 5 predicted proteins | sample TergutLab28metaG_2_FD_97872 | JGI IMG/M metagenome (GOLD analysis project Ga0123354, IMG submission 97872) | Labiotermes labralis P4 segment gut microbial communities from Petit-Saut dam, French Guiana - Lab288 P4 | ecosystem: Host-associated > Arthropoda: Insects > Digestive system > Gut ...
GTACCGCGCTGTAAACACTTTTCATCTCGGTTATAAAAACCAATCAGTTTATGCTGTAAGTAGCAAAAGTCGCTGTTTGTTCTCAGATAAATACAAAACACATAAATACAGTGTGGGCAGAGCATACATTTGTTGTATATTAAACCTGTTGGTGCATCACGTGACAAGTAGGCTTTGAAAGGTTTATTTATTGCACTTTTTAACATTGTTATAAATTGATATGCCATGTGATGATCATGTTGTATTCTCCGGAAACAAAGAGGAATTTAACACAAAAAAATGTCTTGATAAAAGGATGAAAATACCCTACATCTTTTCGATCCTCACACAATTTGATATTGCACTTTCTTCTCGTATATTCTAATAATTTTTAAACTGTTATACTGACATGTATATTTTAACAACCAAACGCTGAGGTCTCTAAAAAATTAACTTACATTTTAATATTATTTAAATATAATGTAATGGCCTGAGGATGACCAACTTTTAGTCAAAACACTTAGCCCTCTAAAGTTATCTAATATAAAACTCTAATGACTAATTTTGATGTTTTGCTGACCGTGCATCTCAGTAATTAACCAACTTAATGCACAAAATCTTGTTTTATAATAAGTTTATTATATTCCTCTACATGTTTCGAGAACTATGTGCTCATCATCAGGAGGTCAAAATTGTATTATACAGCATCTGGTATCGTCACACTCTGTAGAGTTTATTATGAAACAAGATTTTGTGCATCATGTTGGTTAATTACTTGAATTCTAATGACTAATTGCTTTTATTGTTACTAAATATTGCTTTGTAACATTACAGACTTCTGGTTTATCAGCTAGCTTGCTTGCAGTCACATCCGGCACTAGGACTTGGAAGTGTGTTAGTACTGGTGGGTTAAGTCTACCAAAGCGAAATACTGGGTCAAAGCTGAAAGAGAGAATTAAATTGGAACAGACTAGGAAATAAAGAACTGAGGTCAACACAAAGACTTCAAAAGGGAATTTCCATCAAAGGTCCCCTTTTTTTGCGCGCGATATTTTAACCTATGCCTGGTAACTAAGAGTAACACACAAAAGACCTTCACAAAGTACAATGTGTAATAAAATCTGGAGAGCATGAGTGACCTCTTTTGCTGCTATGACACAAAGAAGTGTATGAAATCAATTCGGAGCAAATTTACCTAGGGTTCTATTATAATATTCACATGACGATACATAGCAGTATGTTTGCAAGCAGACTGCAGACATTCAGAACTTACAAAATATATACTACGAGATTCCTATCCTAAACCACCAGAATTCATTAGACAACATTCATTACCCCATGCGTATGGAATCCATTTTAATATTATACACCAATATAAAATGTCTTCTAAACGAGGCTTCCCGAAGTCATTGTCGAAAACGTGCCATCAGGAGCATTACTAAAGTCGCTGCTAGCGACTATTATACTCGTTATGTCTCTCTGTCTGTTTGTCTGTGCCCACGTAACAGCTGTATTCCTACCTGGCGGATTTTGGTAAAATTTCGTATTTGCAGTTTCTAATTAAATCTGTCAACACACTTCGATTCGCATTAAAGTGAGATAAAGAACAACGGAAACTTTACGTAAGTATCTCATGTTTGTTTTTTATACTCTAGGCGGACTGTACTCTTCTTGGGGTAGAGCCTGAGGCCGAAGAAACAGTTTGTACCTGAAAGAGAATACAGGCAATATTCTCATATTTCGTTTTTAATATATCTTTTTTGTAAATACATATATATTTTCATGTTAACATCTGAATTAGAAACTGCACCAGCGTCAATTGTGGGCCGGATAGCTTAGTAGGTATAGTGACTGACTAGGAGCTGGACGGTCTGGGATCGAATCCCGATGGGGACGAAATTTTCCGCCCGTCCAGACCGGCTCTAGGGCCCATCCAGCCTCCAGTAAAATAGATACCGGGTCTTTCCTGGAGGTAAAGTGCGGCCGAGGCGTGCTGCTGACCACTCACACCCTTCTAGTGCCGTGGTCAAGAAAAAGTAGAGCTATACCTATACCCATCCTTTGGCCCACACCGGGCCCCTAACAGGATCAATTTACTTTTACCAGCGTCAATTACTGTTATTCAGAACCTTCTTTTTTTACCTCAGACGCACTTATTGTCTTGTACTATAAAGCATTAAGAGGTGGAAGGTAAGAAAACTTAAAGTTGTTCTTCTCCAGGCCATAAAGGTGTATAAGGTTACTTGGTAGACAACTCCACTCATTCTTAAACCCCTCTCTAGGTGGAGCTAAGTAGCTTTAAATATTACTTACTTACTTACTCCATGGTGCAGAGTCCTTCTTGAGAAGCTGACTGGTTTGCAGCTAGTAAAGAAATTCCCCGCATTTCACGGAACCCGAAAGTTCATTACCACACTCACAAGCGTTCGCTACCTGTCTATATCCTGGGCCAGCCCAATGCAGTCCATATACCCACATCCCACCTCCTGGAGATCCATCCTAATATTATCCACCCACCTACGCCTAGGTTTCCCTAGTGGTCTCTTTCCCTCCGGTTTCCCCACCAAGACCCTATACACCCCCCTCACCTCACCCATACGCGCAACATTCCCAACCCATCTCATTCTTCTCGATTTTATCACCCGCACAGTATTGGGTGAGGAGTACAAATAATTTACCTCTCCGTTATGCAATCTCCTCCATTCCCCCGTTACCCCATCCCTCCTAGGTCCAAATATTCTCCTCGACACCATGTTCTCAAACACCCTCCGCTTCCTTTCCTCCCGCAGTGTCAGCGACCAAGTTTCACACCCATACAAAACAACAGGCAAAATTATGTTTCTATATATCTTGATCTTTAAATTTTTGGATAGCAACCTGGAAGACAAAAGTTTCTACACCGAATGATAGCAAGCATTTCCTGACCTCAGTCTGCTCTTAATTTCTTCCGGAATAGAATTTTGATTTGTTAAAGTTGTTCGCAAATATTTAAATCCTTCCACACTCTCGAAGGTAGTATTATCAATCCTCACACTCTGAATTCGTCCTTCATTCTGATCTCGAGACATGACCCTGTACTTAGTTTTATCAGCACTTACTTCCATTCCAGTCTCCCTATTAGCAGCTCCTAAAGCTTCTGCAATTTCCTTTAGAGTATATATGCTTCCTCCCAGTATATTAACATCATCGGCAAAAGCCAGAAACTCATATGTACCATTTAGTTTCAAGCCATCCATGTTTACCTGAACCCTCCTAATGGCGTACTCTAAAGCAAAGTTAAAAATCAATGGTGTTAGAGCGTCTCCTTGTTTCAAACCATTTCTAATAGGGAAACTGTCAGACACATTCTTGCCTACCCGGAATCTGCTATATGTTTCAATCAGACTCATCTTTATTAACCTTACAAGTTTCCTAGGGATACCAAGCTCAATGAGAATCTCATATAAGACCTCCCTCCTAAATGAATCATAAATATTACAATGATTAGTGTGAATTACAAGTAATTTTAGAGGATGTGGTTTGAAGCAGTAGCGCCCTAATTTGAAACAGTGTCTTAAAATTATTTGGAGGAAGGAAAACCCAAGAACTTCAGGCTGTGTAGCTGCTGTTCCGGGCTTATTTCCGAAAGGCTGCCTGTCAATTGCACCAATACAATTGACCGTATACACTATTGTGCTACTTTCATGAAATGTTTGAGTGTACAGTAGAACTCCAGTTATCCGGATTAATTTGGACGACCAGCCAACAGGTTATGCAGAAAATCCGGATAATTGGACTTTTCTATGAAAATAGGCTACATTGGCATTTTGAATTGGGGGAGAAGTTCTACAAATGGCTGTGATGGGCTACATATTTATTTAAGTAAAAATAAAATATTAACACATAATTACTTTTGTGTAATTAACATTTGGGGGGACAAATTTAACCCTTTAGAGACGAAGCGCAGACCGCTTTATTTAAAGACCCAGTCCGTACCGCGCTGTAAACACTTTCCCTCTCGGTTATAAAAACCAATCAGTTTATGCTGTAAGTGGCACAAGTCGTTGTTTGTTCTCAGATAAATACAAAACACACAAATACAGTGTGGGCAGAGTGTACAGTTGTTGAATGTTAAACTGTTGGTGCATCACGTAACCAGTAGGCTTTAAAAGGTTAATACACAAAAAGATATAGTACAATTATGTATGAAAATAGCTGATGAACAAATAACCAACTAGATGTCACTTGTTACTTTTATTTTACTTCTTAGAGACTCAACATGTTTCGGGCATTAATATGCCCATCTTCAGGAGTTTGCAACTATGTTGTTGAACTACCACATTGGCTGTTTCGTTCTGCAAAAATGAAGGAGTTACCGTTAGCGTAAATGTATGGTTCTTAGTGGTGTGTGATTGGTGTGATGTGTTTTGTCTGTTTGTTGTGGCTAGTAAAGTGTTTCTGTTGACTTTAACAGTTTTGACATTTTATGTGTGTTGCTCGTACTGTTTTCTTGAGTGTATTGTGCTATCTTATTGGATTTGTAATTTGACTAGCTGCTGGTTTTCCTTAGTGTTGTGTATCTGAGACTGTATATACCTTGATTTGATGTGTGTTGGTGTTAGGGTGCGGTTCGGCTAGGGTGGTATCCAGGCTGCCGGCTGAAGCACATCTGGTCTATTCATGTGGTATGTGGTGGCAGGGGGTTAAAGACCGTCTGAAATAATGCATTTGTTTCTCCTGAGTATTACTCGGAGATGAGTTTGCCTTCTCGGTAGAGGATTTTGATATAGTACTGTTCGTATGGAATGAGCATGTTTGGGCTATTTAGCGGCTTTATAAAGGTCATTATATTTTTCATTCGGCCCTATTCGTGCTGGTTTTGTAGAAGGTTTAAGGCAAACGCCGACTGGGGGTTGTTGTTCCTGCTATATGTGATGTGTTCTTGGAACAGTATTTTTAAGCTACGATCTGTTTGACCTACATAAGATATTTTACATGTATTGCAAGTTATTTGATAGATTCCCCACTTATTTTGGGGTGGAGTGTCATTGTCCTTTGGAGGTTTGATGCGATTGCCTAAGGTGTTCCGGCATCTGAATGTTATTTTGACGTTTGTGTTTCTGAATATGTTTGTGACCTTGCGTATTCTCGGGCAAATTAGTTGAATATTGCCCATTTTTGTTTTTGTTCGTGTTTGTATGTGGTACGGTGTATTTTGTCTTACGCTTTATTTGATGTCTTAGATTTTGTATTATTGTAGGTGGGAGCTAAGACACCAGATAAAGCACAAGATAAAACACATCACACCACATACAAACACGAAAAAATCTTTTGCAGCCTACTGGTTACGTGATGCACCAACAGTTTAACATTCAACAACTGTATGCTCTGCCCAAGCTGTATTTATTGTTTTGTATTTATCTGAAAAAAAAAACAGCGAATTTCGCCACTTACAGCGTAAACTGATTGGTTTTTATAACCGAGATTAAAAGTGTTTACAGCGCGGTACGGACTGGGTCTTTAAATAAAGCGGTCTGCTCTTCGTCTTTGAAGGTCTAAGCAACCAACATATCAGAGTCTTTTAGGAGTCTGTTTCCACGATATTTCTCCACGTTTCCAAAGACGATAATTTTTTTTAATGAGGTCCTGTAACAGACACCAAACTCCCGAACTGTAATGACAAATCTTTATTTCCGAAAATTCTGATCAACCGTTTTATCGAAAATTCTGGTACTAAAAACCCGTTGAGGTTTACAGTTACTGTTGGTTTGCTGTAGTAACATACTTTCAGAATCGAACCTTAATGGGTTAACAAATATAAAACGCTAGAAATCAATACGGTTTTGATATACTTTCAGCTCAATTTATCGGTTAACAGATAAGAACGAGTAATCCGATTGTGAAGAATGTCTGAGACACGCCGTTCACATCTGTCACTGGCCGGCAGTAAATAACGAAAGTTGTCTCTTAGAAATCCCACGGATTAACACGACCAAGCAATAGAACCAATACTGAGTAGTGTTCCATGAGGACGCTACCTTCTCCGCCCTGTCTGAGTGAAGTTCGTATCATAAATTCGCTCTGCAAGCTGACGGTTAGCAGGTGATTAAACGCTCCTTAGAACTTATCCTGTGGTCCAGCTGAAAATTGTAGGCTTACGTGTGTTTGAACTGGATTGTTTCCATCCCGCTGTGCACATGTAACAATTTTATTAAGTTGACCTGTCTTTACACAACATACAAATAACAGTTGCAAATCTACATCTGGTTAATTAAGGACATGTTTCGGCCTTGTTCGTCCATCATCAGGCTTACAAAAGGATGGTGTTAATTAAGGTAGATTCGTTCTCTATTCCGATGGGATCCCATGGTTTACATTGGTCTTTATGTCTTTTTAAAAATTATTTACTATTGATTAAAACGATATAATTCATTAAAATGTAAAATTTTATGTAATTTTAACCGTTTGATGCCTAACGACACCTATAGGTGTCGTACCGCACCGCTAACTTCTAAATTTGCATTTTATATATTTATTCAAAAAATATAGGTACTGAATATTTTAAACATGGTATATACTCTCCAATTTTTTCTCTTCAAAATGCAGTTTGTTTCATAATTCTAACGTATTTGGTTCCTGTATTATTCACATTTTATATACAGGATGTGCTAAAATTTAAAAAAATAATTCCGACGCCAAAAGGTTAATATCCTAGCAGGGATGGACATACGTTATGCGGTCGACTGTGGATACACTTGATTGCCTTGTTGTATAAGGGGTACTCGAGGCAATCGTTCGTAATTTTTTCAGTGGGGCTTAATTGTTTCCTGGCTTCGTATGAAATTGTAAACTTATGTTCTGTTCAGTTTATATGTATTCCAGCGTAGACGTAGTTGATGACTTGTATTATTAGGTTACACATGTTTAACTAGCTTGTGCACTATTTTCCATCGAGGTGGAAATTCCCGTTCCGTAATATTTGGCTATAAAAACTCAGAGTTATTTCTCTAGTTTGATTTGGACGACCACGTGCCAGTATTGTGTAGCACACAAATCGCCTGTAGGAATTCTTGTGAACCTTCGCACTGTGTTTATTGCCTCCGTTTGTTGTATATGGGACAGTTTTCGTGGCCCTATGTTACTCCAGCTGGTAGGGATATTGCCGTTATTTTGTGTGGGTAGCCAGGCTACCCTTGTTCTGTGGTGTGCCTTAATTAACACCGTCCTTTTGTAAGCCTGATGATGGCAGAACAAGGCCGAAACATGTCGCTTAACCTTTTGGCGCCGGAATTATTTTTTTAATTTTAGCACACTCTGTATATAAAATGTGAATAATACAGGAAACAAATACGTTAGAATTATGAAACAAACTGCATTTTGAAGAGAAAAAGCGGACAGTCTATAACATTTTCAAAATATTTAGTAACTATATTTTTGAATAAATGTATAAAATGCAACTTTAGAGGTTATTGGTGCGGTACAAGCACTATAGTTGACATTAGGCATCAAAAGGTTAATTAACCAGTTTTAGATTTGCAACTGTTATTTGTACGTTGTGTAAAGACGGTTCACACTTAACAGATTTGTTACGTGTGTTTGTCGTCGGGTATTAACCTTGACAGCAGAATGGTTAGATCTGCCATACAATTTCCACTCTTTAAAGACAAAACGTATCTGTATATGTAAGGACTCAGTCCGTACCGCGCTGTAAGCACTCTCAACATCGGTTATAAAAACCAAACTGTTAATTTGTTTAAGGCAAAATTCGCTGTTTGTTCTGAGAACACACAAACGGAATATAATCAACATTTAGGATTTTTAAATGTTAAATCTGGTGGAACGTAATGCTGTTGGCTGCCTTTAAAAGGTTAAGGAAATGTGAGCGTCATTTAACAAACGGCAGTGCACTTTCTGTAAGCCGGCCGGACTATCATGTCGCACGTGTACCGACTAACTAGCTACTGGAAGGTCGGGGGTTCAAATCTCGTTAAGAGTAAGAGACTTTTATTTTGTAAAACCATCTAGGTTATCTGTGGGGCATATTTAGACCCCTACAAAATGGGCACAGGCGTTTTTTTTTTCTGGGGGTAAAATGGAAGGGGCCTGAAATTGAAAACTCGCCTTCATTTTACTCCAGGTCCAAAGAATATAGCTGTTCTTGTAAATAAAACTAACTTAGGGCACAAGTTATTCTTAGTATGTTTATCAATTTCTACAAGTTTCGGGCGACTATGTGCCCATCATCAGGAGAAACAACTGTGTTTATGCGACACTTGTTACTTGTTATTCTGTCTGGATGACTGTCTGGTATGCAGGAGCATGTGCTCCTGCATACCAGACAGTCATCCACAGGAGAAACAACTGTATTTATGCGACACTTGTTACTTGTTATGCTGTGTGGATGACTGTCTGGTATGCATGTGCATATGCTCCTGCATATCAGACAGTCATCCACAGGAGAAACAACTGTATTTATGCGACACTTGTTACTTGTTGTTCTGTGTGGATGACTGTCTGGTATGCATGAGCATATGCTCCTGCATACCAGACAGTCATCCACACAGAATAACAATACCAAGTGTCGTATAAACACAATTGTTTCTCCTCATGATGGGCACATATTCGCCCGAAATATGGAGAGATTGATAACTATACTAAGAATAAATTGTGCACCAAGTTGGCTTTATTTGCAAGATTATACAGGGCTATACTATCAACAAAACATATTTTCTACCTGTTGTATTAGGAGTAGTGCTAAGTACTGTATTGTGTATGTATTAACTACGTTGACGTTCTGCTGATATAAACACCACCCAACAACTCATCATTCTTCACTTCCAAGTGCTAACACAGTCTTTATCACACTCAACTTATAGGCCTAACGGCTCGAGGACTTGTCTACTGCCCTTGCTCGGGCACTGGCGCCAGCATTCGGTGCCGGCGTCCAAGCGGTGGTCGGCGGACTTGGATACAATAGAGCAGTAGACTGAGTTTGAAAAGTGATGGCACACGCGCACAAACCAGATTTCGTCTTTCGGCAAAACGGACGAGTCCATTTAAATCGGCCGGGGGGGGGGCAGTTCAGTCGACTACTGGCCAGCCGATGTGTGTGCATCAGCGGTAGTAATGCTGGATACACCATGTTCCGAGGTAGTGTGAAAGGTACTGGCTACCCACTCCATTCGCCAGTTTCCCCTTCACTTCCTCTCCCGTGCGTCACCGTGTGCCATCACATTTCAACTGGAGTCTACGTCTGAAGGTAAAGGCCAAGTAGGCACAGGGTAGCTGTAACCGTACTAGACTTGGGTGTTGGGAGTTCGGTGGTCAACACAGCACCTTGGCCACGTTACGCCCGGGGAAGTAGATTGGTCTGTGTTGTGCAGGATGCTGCGTTGGGCCGTGTGGCCAGTTTACAGACATCCGGAAATTCTAGTCCCCCCACCGGAGTTCGAATCACGGGCCGTCCAGCATGTAACGAGTCGCTATACCGACTAAGCTATCGGGGCGTCCGGAGATTTATTATCTTCATAGGGTGGGCAGGGACAAGCTGAACGTCTTTAACTTGTGCAAGTTGTGAATTGAGTTTTTTAAACATGGTTTTTAGATGAATTATCAGTCTTCAAAGTGTAAATGTTTATTAACTTCACAGGCTAATTTGCTGAATCCTTCGTGAACCCGATGGGGAAGGTATCTTGGATGTTGTTCCCAGAGGGACGGAGCTCGGAATTCAGGTTAAGACGGGGAGTCGGGAAGGCCGCACACACTCTCAATAATCCCCAAGTAGAGTGTACTGGAGTTTTATTGTGCGTAAGTAGGGAATAATTGCAGTTACACCTGAACTGTATTGGTGACAATTCTCGCCAGCGGGGCTCTTCATTACCGTTAACACTCACTGATAGTCCAGCTTCATTCTCTGTTGCTCAGTCACTGTTAGAGATACACAGCAGACTGCAACTGGAGCACAAGGCAGCTACTGTTAAATGCGTCAACCCGCACACTGCTCGCGCGATAAACACTTAGCGCGATCACTTATAAACAGAAAGAAATAGAAGGAAATTATATCCCCCCCCCCATGCTTGGTCTTGGGACAGGCGAGAACTAAGCGTGATAAAATTAATCTTATGACTTACATACAGCACATACAGTACATAGAGTATATAGAGCACAAATAGTACATAGAGTACATACAGCACCCACAGCACATACAGTACATACAGTACACACAGTACATACAGTACATAGAGTGCATACAGTACATACAGCACATACAACACATACAGCACATAGAGTACATACAGCACGTGCAGTACGTAGAGCACACACAGCACATGCAGTATATAGAGTACATACAGCACATTCAGTATATAGAGTATATACAGCATAAATAGTACATAGAGTAGATACAGTACATACAGTACATCGAGTACATACAGCACATAAAGTACATAAATGTATGCAGTACATAGAGTACATAAAGGGCATACAATACATACAGTACATAGAGTACATACAGTACATAGTGCACATACAGCACATACAGTACACACAGTGCATACAGTACATAGAGTACATATAGTACATACAGCACATACAGCACATAAAATACATACAATGTATACAGTACATAGCGTACATACAGTGAATACAATACATACAGCACATACAGCACATACAGTACATACAGAACGTACAGTACGTACAGCACATACAGTACATAAAGTACGTACAGCACATACA
>Ga0123354_10019338_pt1 | contig 10695 bp, 5 predicted proteins | sample TergutLab28metaG_2_FD_97872 | JGI IMG/M metagenome (GOLD analysis project Ga0123354, IMG submission 97872) | Labiotermes labralis P4 segment gut microbial communities from Petit-Saut dam, French Guiana - Lab288 P4 | ecosystem: Host-associated > Arthropoda: Insects > Digestive system > Gut ...
CATCGAACCAACAACAATACGACCAATGTGGTAATTCAACAGAACAGTCGCAAGCTCCTGATGGTGGATATATTAATGTCAGAAACATGTTGAGCGCATAAGAAGTGAAATAAAATAGCAAGTAACATCAAGTTGATCTTTCGTTTTCAACTATTACAATGATGCACGGTCCAATAAATATAAGATTCATTAACTCGTATTTACGTGATACCGTATTTTAAAAGTAGTTACGGTTTACATCGGCCCTCGCGACGATGGAATAGCACAGGTGTGTACAAACCACGTGTGCCAGGCCGGCCGAGAGATTTAAATTTTGTATGGTAGTGCCCAATATTTGTGGGACCTCAATATGGAACGTGCATCACGTTACCATTATAGCGCCCCGAATTTTGAGGTGGCTCCTAGAGTTTTCAAAAATTTTTGCACCCACTGAATAGCAGTTCTACATAATTGTAAGGACTGCCTCTTATAGAACTCTAAGTACGTATCTGTACGTACGCGGGTAAAGATAAAGTTCACCACAGAACATATCATGAAGGCCCAGAGGGGGGGGGGCGTAGATGTATAGCTCTTCTCTTTCTTTGACCTCGGCGAAAGATGGGGTGGTCAACGCCACGCCCCGGTCGCTTTACTCCAGGGGAAAGAGACTAGGTACCCATTTTTTAGGAGGCTGGGTGGGACCCAGGGTCGGTCTGAACGAGTGCGGACAATCTCGCCCCCAACAGGATTCGATTCCCGAACCGTCCAGCCCGTAGCGGGTCGCTCTACGGACTGCGCTATCCCGGCTCCTGTACGTACGCAAGTAAACGTTCGGGGCTTCGACGCGATCCCACAATCTTGGGCAATTCGGGACCAATGCGGGGGAGGATTTGCGGAAGGAAAAATCCTTACTGCTGCTGTGAGAACGAGTCGACATTATGTGGTATACTCTTACAATAAAACCAACTATTTGCACTAATTTCTCAAATTAATTTTTTTTAAATAAATCTACACATGCTTCGGACAGTTCCTCTGTCCATCATCAGGAGTTTTTCACTGTACACAGCAGCAATGGTATATATCACAAAGGTTTGCTGACAGCTTGTGAGCAGGATCAGGACGGAGTTCCGTCCTGATCCTGCTCACAAGCTGTATGACATACACCATTGTTGTGTGTACAAGGTAAAAACTCCTGATGATGGACAGAGGAACTATCCGAAACATGTAGAATTTTATCCCAAAAATAAATTTGAGAAATTGGTGCATATAGTTAGTTTTATTATAAGAATTTTTCACGATGCACGGTCACCTGAACGTCAAAAGTGGTATACTGTTTTGAAACATCAGATGCAAGGGCCGGTGTGAAAATACAGTGGTCGCACAGCACTGCCAACCTGTGATCAAAAGTCTTTTACATTACTAGTAGCGTACAGTACACCAGTTGGCGTTCTGAAATACTTGCTGGAGACGATAGCTCCGTCCCACCCTGTAGGATAATTTTACTTACTTAAAGGCGTTACGTACTTCGAACCTCGACGTCATTAATACCGAATATACAAAGTTTCTATATCATGCTGTATTGTACTTTATGCTATAATACACTTCAATGTGTGGGCCGGGTAGCTCAGTCAGCATAGCGACTGACTACGGGTTGGACGGTCCGGGATCGAATCCCGATGGGGACAAGATTTTCCGACCGTCCAGATCGGCCCTGGGGCCCACCCAGCCTCCTGTAAAATGGGTACCGGGTCTTTCCAGGGGGTAAAGAGCAGCCGGTCGTGCTGCTGACCACTCACCCCCTTCCAGTGCCGCGGTCATGGTACAGTGTAGCTATACCTCTACCCACCTTCTGGGCCACACCGGGCCTGTAACGGGATCACTTTATCTTTACCTTTACACTTCACTGTACAGAATATTACAAAAAATGTATATCCTTTTAACCATTACTGGTCGAATGTCGAGTTACACTGCACACCGCATTCCGTTGTACCAGAAACAATATGGAGCTCAAATCGTCACCAAATTTTATAATGATTTATATTGATTTTCTTCTAAGCTTCCGCCAAATTACGGCCGCTTTTGAATCTTGAAGAACAAGAGAATTTCTGGAAAATTAATTTGTTTCAGACTGTCGTGATTTACGGTAATAATTTGTACTTCAAAGGCCCAAATACGAGCACAGCCGACAGTACCTAAAGTGTCCCTTCACTTGCTGGCATTTCTCTCACATAAGCGTGCATAAGGGCTGTTGTACAGCGTGCCAACTGAACTACGTGCGCTTTTAACTTTCCGCAGTAGTGAAGTTGGACTACCCGTTTATGTGGGGATATGAAGCCACATGGTTGAATAATTGGTGTCTGACATTGCGAGACAACACAGTGGTCTCGTACCGTTGAGAACCGTCCATCCATCGAACCGACATCATACCCACATATAGACACAAACGCTGTCCACTGTGCACAAGTACTTGCAGTCGTAACAAAATAGAATTACAAAAAACTGTAATCCTTTGCATTAACTTCTAGGAACGCTTGCTACCAACCAATCGACGGTCCATTATCTATCGGCACGATAAAGCATAAAAACGCAAAGCATAAAACACATTAGTGGTATAATTTTACCTGCAAAAACGTAACAAACTGAACACGTATTACAGTTCACGCCGTCTGTGTGCTAGAATGAGAAGCCAGCTGCAAGAAAGTAATCGCAACGCAAAAAAATCCTACATTCCAAAGGAAGAGAGTTTCTCTTCCGGAAACTCGGAAATAAACGAACACAAATACTATCACAATTATAAAAAGTAAAGTGATCCCGTTACAGGCCCGGTGTGGCCCATAGGGTGGGTAGAGTTATAGCTCTACTATTCCATGACCGCAGCACTAGAAGGAGGTGAGTGGTCAGCGTCACGCCTCGGCCGCACTTTACCCCCGGGAAAGACACGGTACCCATTTTACAGGAGGCTGGGTGGGCCCCAGGGCCGGTCTGGACGGGCGGAAAATCTCGTCCCCACCGGGATTAGTTCCCGGACAGTCCAGCCCGTAGTCAGTCGCTATACCGACTAAACTACCGTGCCCACTCATTCATAATTATAGTAATTCAAATTTTCGGCACGACACAGACTTTCCCCCCCAAAAAAAGTACATTTCATCGTAGGAACATTTCAGTTACCACGTTCCCCTTACCGCGTTGAGTACTTTTAGCTAACTGTGCCCGTGCGAAAATATCACAAGTAGAAACAGTAACATATTTAATGAACAAAACTTTAACTGACATAAAGCACTGCACTTATCAATTTTTGATTTTGGGTAATTTCTTTCGGAGATCAACTATTCACAAACCAATGTGTAAATAAGAAACAAAACGTCGCTGATGATAATAATAATAATATATGTAACTGCAACTGGGCTGTCGCCCGGTGGCAGTGGTTATTATGCATGTACATAAATATGAAATAATGATCTAAAAGATTTAAGTCGGGAGGGCTACATGAGAAGCATGCAGTAGCAACTTGGAGTCTTGGGAACCATCTGAGCATTTGCGTATACACAGGGAAACCAAGAATAACCTGTGCCCAGGTGGCCGGTCGCAGGACCTTCCGCATACTGACTCCTAGCCAGCAATCCGGCACCAAAGACAAATCCGGCAACTAAAGGACAATCGGCAACTAAAGACAGTGGCAGTGCCGCCAAAACCGGAGATCAAAGAATTTCAACACATTTCAGGTACTTACCCTGGCCGCTGGTGGAGGCAGCACTAAATGTTTAACGTTAGTTTTTGTGTTAAAAAGCTTTTTTTCGTGAGAAGGAATTAATGAAACAAAGCATTTTGCCATAAATATAAATTCATATTCTTTCTAATAATGTCTATCTTGTAAAGATCCATTCAGTAGTTCAGTAGATCTCTAAACAGCAGCCGTTAAAGTAATTGTGCTGATACACTGTGCAGTTAATGAAGCTGATCTGAACCATTATTTGAAAGGACCAGATTTGAATTACTTTCTTTCTGAAGTACATAAACTACATTAACACAAAACAAACTTCTTTTCAGTTCTAGTGTACATCGTACGTTGCAGAAAATTTTACAGAGACACCACGTGTCAGGAATGAAAAATAGTACGGCCACTTAATCCGCATAAGCCTCTATTTTTGCACGGTGCACATTTTACACTGAGCTGCAAGAATTCCTAAGACGTGAACTGCATTTTCATTTCTCACTGCTGGCAGGGTGAGCCGAGTAACGTATTCGGTACAGCGATTGGTTACGGGCTGGACGGTCCGGGGATCGAATCCCAGCGGAGGCGAGATTTTCCGCACCTGTCCAGATCGGCCCTGGGGCCCACCTAGTCTACTGTACAATGGGTACCGGGTCTTTCCCGGGGGTAAAGAGCGGCCGGGGCGTGACGCTGACCCCTTACCCCTTCTAGTGCCGTGGTCAAGAAAGAGAAGAGCTATACCTCTACACCCCTATGGTCCGTACGGCCTGTACAGAGCCTCAGTGCCTGTACAACGGTGTACTTTAACTTTACCTTTTATTGCTGGCAGGATGCAACAGCATTTCCATACCACCGTTCTTAGTCCCATTGCTTCCTATCCCCCAAGTTTCCTTCCTGGACACAGCAGATAATAGACACAAGCGACAGCAAGACAGTTGTACTGTGTGTCCGATATGGGCAAAACGCTGATTCCAAGCCCACGATCGTTTCTTAATAAGCCAAGGCAACGACAATCTTTGACTGTGAAAGTATGCAATAACGCAGCGTACATACAGCGCGACACAAATGTCAGTAAATCTTTTTTACTGCTTGATCGACCAGCGCTGGTCGAACGTTTCAGTCAATGCTCAGACACCGCTGTGTCGTATGCCGTATGTCAAGGGGGCTTAACAGTCGATGACGACAGCTAGACAAACGATCGCAGTAATAATAATAATAATAATAATAATAACCATCAGAAAATCTGATAAAAATTCACTACAGCGTCCGCCTGGCGCTTGTCGGTCAACTTGGAAAAAGAAATCCTATAAAATATATATTAAAAAAGTCGTAAACTTCTGTACTTATTACTGAATTTATTAATCTTTTGCAAAATGAGATCAGCCGTGCTAAGTGCACATGTCACAACACTCTGATATTGTTCTGCTGTGAGATATGAGCTCTTCTGAGATTTCCCGCACCGCAGAATGGCGATTCCGCACCGACGTTTCTAGACAATCTAGCGATTCCATCTTCAACGGTCAAGCGGTCCGAGAAGAACGAATATGGGACCAATAGGCTGTCGCGAAACGTCGGTAGGGAATTGCCATTCTACGCTGCAGGGAATTCCAGAAGAGCGCAAGATATTTATCTCGTGGCGGAAGCCGGAAACAACGCATTCTGTTTTGTTCATTGGCATAACTCTGAACGAACATCACCGTTAATACAAATATTCTTATAATAAAACCAACTAGATTCATTAATTTCTCAAATTTATTTTGGAATAAAACTCTACATGTTTAGGACAGTTCCTCTGTCCATCATCAGGAGTTTTTTAACTGTACACACAGCAATGGTGTATGTCATACAGGTTTGCTGACAGCTTGCGAGCAGAATCAGGACGGACTGGTTCCGTCCTGATCCTGCTCGCAAGCTGTCAGCAAACCTGTATGACATATATCATTGCTGTGTGTACAGTGAAAAAAACTCCTTATGATGGACAGGGGATGTGTCCAGAACATATAAAGTTTTATTCCAAAAATAAATTTGAGAAATTATTGCATCTAGTTGGCTTTATTATAAGAATTTATCACGATGCATGGTCACCTGAACGTCAGATACAAAATATGTTCTTATTTAACTGATTTTTGGGTTAGCCTACATTTTGTATGAGACAGTTTTTCCGCAAATATAGGCTTCCAGTACAGGCTGTTTAAACGAGACAACGTTGAAACCAACGGACGGAAAGTCCACATGCACACCCTTCCAATGAAAAGGTTGTTACAAGTGAGCCCCTATCACGTTTTCAAAAAAGAAAAATTTTGAGTCTCAAGTGACATACCGTACAATACAGGATACACTTAACAACCATGAATGACTTACACTGATCGTACTTATTCAAATAATTTTTGCCGTGCTAGTTCAGTCGGTATAGTGACTCGCTCCGGGCTGGACGCTCCGCGGATCGAATCCCGGTGGGGGCGAGATTTTTACCAACCGTCTAGACCGGCCCTGGGGCTCACTCAGACTCCTGTGCAATGGGTACCGGCTCTTTCCCGCGGGTAAAGAGCGGCCGGGGCGTGGCGTTGACCAACCACTCCATCTAGCGCCGAGGTTAAAGAAAGAGTAAAGGTAAATCTCTACGCCCCCTCCGAGCCTTCGTGGCCTGTTATAGGGTGAACTTTACCTTACCTTACATTACCTTACCTTACCTTACATTACCTTACATTACCTTACCTTACCTTACCTTACCTTACATTACCTTACCTTACCTTACCGCCGTTGTTTATTGTCACTAATGTTCTAACAAAATACCAGAATATTTCGTACTTCCAAAGAGCGATAAAGACGTTTTCCAAAAAATGTGACAGCCAACTCGAAATTCTAAACGCCAGGAGTGTGCAACAAGATAAGTTCCACACTGCAGACCCACACATATTAGGAGTCAACGTAGGCGTAAGTTAGGGGTACAGGGGGTCACATACCCCTCCATCACTTTTTCTACCTAAGATTATCTTTTTGAATAAAAAGATGAAGATTGGCAAATACAAAATATACATATTTTCTGAACGATTATTTGGGTGGCGTGAAGACAAAGATGGCGAGAAAAAAGTGAAAAATCCGCGTTCCAACGAATCGTTCCCCTCTTTCTAACTTGACGCGGTCTAAGGTGTTTGTCTGCTGCCGCTCGCCTGATGAGATTGTGGGTTCGAATTCCACTGGGGGCATGGATGTCTGTTGTGAGTGTAGTGTGTTGTCAGGTAGAGGTCTCTGCGACGAGCTGGTCACTCGTCCAGGGGAGTCCTATCGACCGTGGTGCGTCGTTGTGTGATCTAGAAACCTTGTGAATGAGGTGGCTCTGGCCCACTTTGGGGGGGGGGGTGTTATTGCGCCCAAAAAGAAAGAAATACCCATGGTGGGTTCCCCCCACCACAACCCTCAATGTCATTATCAAATTTAAGCCTACGGGTGCCAAGGTACGAAATTTAATCGACCGAACTACCTGGCGAAAATCGCGGGTTCGATTCCCGATGGTGTCATTGGAAATTTTCATTGACATAAACCTTCCGGCCGCACTATGGCCCTGGGGTCGACACAGTCTCTAACAGAAATGAGTACCAGGAGTATTTTCTGGGGGTAAAGGCGGCCGGTGCGTAGGGCTGACAACCTTACTACGTTTTTGTGCCGACTGTCTTGAAATCTGGGAGCCTCAAGCTCCTGGAACGCTCTGGGCCTGTCCAGGCCTGTAATAGAATTGCTTTTGCACAACCTGGAGCCCGAGATTTGTGACCTCTTCCCCTAAGACACATTAGTAACTCTGCAGTGGCTGTTCACACCCAACGGTTTAGTCTGAGAAACGTTAAATTATTTTAGCTTCTTGCTTTCGATACATTCAATAAATGAATTCCGTTGGAATAAATTTTCATTCCACAAAACTACTCAAATATATTTATCACCAAATACATCAAACGAGCCTTATGGTACGACAAAAACCATTCGTTTCGTTGGTGGGTAATCTACAGGGTTTTACGTTGTTATCAAAGATTTCAATAGAAGATATTGCACGTAATCTAAACACAATCAGTAACTGTTGTATTGCGATAATAATGTTATGCTATTGAAATATAACGGAATTTATAAAAAAGGGGAAATATTTTGTAACTCTACAATTTCCTACCCTTTAGAGAAACGGTCAGGAGAATTACACAGCGGAAACACGATGCATTTACCTCAGACTTTTTAATTGTCTTTCTTTTAACAGCTTAAATCACATATTTGAAATGAAAAATATCTGACATCAACATACAAAAGTTACATTTTTTTTAAAAAAAAAACATTAAGTTACGGCAAAGGACAGAAATTTGTTCACAGATATCTCCGATAATACTATAAGAAATATCAGAATTTATCATTTGTTTACATACATGTATGATCACATGTGGGCTGGGTAGCTCAGTCAGTATAGCGACTGACTACGGGCTGGACGGTCCGGGATCGAATCCCGATGGGGACGAGATTTTCCGCCCGTCCAGACCGGCCCTGGGGCCCACCCAGCCTCCTGTAAAACGGGTACCGGGTCTTTCCCTGGGGTAAAGTGCGGCCGGGGCGTGCTGCTGACCACTCACCCCCTTCTAGTGCCGCAGTCATGGAAGAGTAGAGCTATACCTCTACCCACCGTCTGGGCCACACCGGGCCAGTAACGGGAAAACTTTACCTTTATATGATCATATAATAATAAGCATAAAACTTTTTGAACGAGGCGTTGAAAACAAAACATTTCTCTTTTAATATTTGCATTTCTCCTCTCTAACTTTTCATTTTGTCTAACCTGACCAACAACAAAGTTCGGAACTCCGAATTCTAAGCTTTCTGTATCGACTTTCCTGGAATCCTTCATTCAAAGTTCTGAGAGGATTACATTAAATTCTAACTTTATTACAAACATAGCGGAAATTGATACTTGTGAAATTTGAGATTTTCACTGCGTTAATGAAGATTACAATCTCCTGGCATCAGACCGTACTGATTCGTAAATATTTGTCCTAGTAAACCATCAACTTAATATGTTATGTTTTTTGCACCGTGCACTGTAATGCAATTATACAAGATAAACAAACGAAACGCAATCACAACTATGCAGAAGTACAGTCAAACACAACTTATATTTGCTACGGTGGTTTACAAATCTGTCAACAAGTACATTTTTCGGCCTGTATATTGGCCATCATCAGGTTGTATCCTTACTTGTTATAAAGCTAAGCATACAATACACAGGGAGTTTCATAATGTTCACCGTGATTACAAACATTTATAACAAGAAAACTAAAGGACATACCTGAATGGAATTGTTCACAGCCGCAGGAAAACTGACAATTTTTTTTTGACAACTAAAGGTGTTCGGTGTGTGCACCACGGGTGACACGGCACACATTGATACGATATTCAAGTCCTTGCCACACACACACACACGCGTCAACATGAGTGCATCGATATACTTCACTGCTGCAATGATCCGTGCCTTTAGGTCAGCGAGGTCGCGTGGCAATGGTGGGACGAATACTTTGCACGAAATGCACGTTGCACTGTAACCACAGACTTACTCGTGTGATATTGCAACACACAAAACGACTTCTTCGCCGGAGCGGCCATTTTTTCACTACATACACTCGCATCGCCTAGCGGCAGAAATGTGAACTACGATTAAAAAAAACAACTTACTAGGAAAAGAATTTTTGAGTTGTTCCTTCTGTCTGTACAGGTTTCGTAAATACGTGTCCTACGGTTTTCCTATAATAAATTTTTGTAATCCCGGAGTGCATTATGAAACGCCCTGTACAATGTGACTGTTATTTGACGAGATCTCGTTTACATTTAACGCATTTTTTCAATAACAATAAAGGCAGTGATATCGATACACGGAGTAAGGCTCTAGCTGTATGGTAGAAAGGAGAAGCTGTTTAGGCTTAGCGTTATAACAAGAAATAATAAAACCTGATGATGGCCAATATGGAGGTCGAAAAATGTAGTTGTTGACAATTTGTAAACCACCTGTATCAAATATAATTTGTGTTTGACTGTACTTCTGCCTAATTGTGATTTGGCAACACAACGGGGATGTCTCACCTCAAAGTAAAAAAAAATGCACATTTTCTAAATTAATAATTTAATTTTTAATTTTTCCCCCCGAACACACACGTCTAGTATAAGATTATTTCCCCCACCTGAATAAATGCTCACAGTGACACGTCTGATCATAGACTGTTGCACCCTGTTATTAACCTCTTAAAGACTAATCGCAATCTGCTTTATGTAAGGAATCAGTCCGTACCGCGCTGTAAACACTTCCACCATGGTTATAAAAACTAATCAGTGAATGACGTATACAGCAAAGGTCGCCGTCTGTTCTGAGATCCGTACAAAACACTCAACGTAAAGCGAGAACCATATAGAATTTTTTAATTTTAAGCCTGGTGGTACGTAAAGAAACCGCTAGGCTTTTAAAAGATTAAATGTCGCGGAGCGGTTGTGAGTGGTTTGAGAGGCATAAAAAAAATCCGTTCGTGAAATGTCTCTTAATTTTGAATTGGAACTGAATAAACTAGAATATGTACAATTAGACGATATGAAATAACAAAATGCTAATATCCAAAATTAATAATTTAATTTTTAATTTTGATGTCTTCTACACGTTTGAACCCGAGGGTTCGATACGTATTGAACCCACTCTTCTACTCACTAGACTGCTTATACCGATGCATGTAAAACGTACCGTACCATAGCTGCAAATACAACAGTCTTCCTGAAGGTAGACACTCGGGTTAGAAACATGTAGAAAACACAAGAAAATTAAAACTAAAAAATAAAAAATTGTAATATTAATTTAGTAAATGTGTATTCTGTTGGTTGAAGAATAAGAGACCAACTTGATGTCACTTGCTATTTTATTTCACTTCTTATGTGCTCAACATGTTTCGGACATTAATATGTCCATCATCAGGAGCTTGCGACTTTTTCTGTTGAACTAC
>Ga0123354_10019339_pt1 | contig 10695 bp, 2 predicted proteins | sample TergutLab28metaG_2_FD_97872 | JGI IMG/M metagenome (GOLD analysis project Ga0123354, IMG submission 97872) | Labiotermes labralis P4 segment gut microbial communities from Petit-Saut dam, French Guiana - Lab288 P4 | ecosystem: Host-associated > Arthropoda: Insects > Digestive system > Gut ...
AAAAAAAAAAAAAAGGAAACCAAAAACTTCCTAACCAAAAAAAAAGAAACGGGGAAATGGGGGGGGGGGGGGGTGGGGGACGAAAAATATGCGTAAACCGTAGGATCCGAAAACGGAATTTGACCTTGGAGCTATTTACCTTGGCGCAGGGGAAAATACCTCTCTGGTTAAGTATGGTCCAGATACAGAAATAATGACACTAATTAATATAACGCCTCGAGATGGTGAGTTGATGTAGTCATATAATAATAATAATATTAATAATAATAATAATAATAATTATTATTATTATGAAACATACCTGTGAAATACATCAACGAACTACAGAAATCAGTCACATCGGGCACTAGGCACATATGTCGAGAAGCACTAATGTGAAATTACGAGAAGTTAATCACGTGTATAACGTTACACGTACCACATATTGTAACTACAGAATAGCTGCAACATTATGTACCGTAGAAACATAGTTTGTTTCAGATAAATAATTGTTAATATCCTGTATGAGGGTGATAACAAATAATAATAATAATAATAATACCATTCCTCTATACGCTTTGTATGTAATTCCCACACTATCGATTGTGCATAACATATTCTCCAAGCTTCGCACAGTCGCCATGTTTATATCTGATACTACAAAATTATGATTTATATGGAATCTGAAGGTACGTCTATGCCGTATGTTCATATTGAAATGTCCGATGCCTTCCTCCGTACTTCATTGACCATTAACATCAGGACGAAAAATAACATAGAATTTGCATGGGCGTCACGTTTTATACGACTACCCAATTAAATGACAGGGAGTCCCGTTTCGAGTAGCTGGTAGTTGCCCATATGGTGAAGGAACTCCTCTTCTTGTACTCATGGCTCTTCAACTTTTTGGCTGTCCAGTACAGGCAACTCAGTATACTCGCAGCTCCTACAATACCCCAAACGTCTCCTCCACCAAAATAACAAGTCAGAAAATATGCACCCTGCATTTTCGAAGACCATTAAATTTCGATTTCGAAGAGAACTCCTGTACTGAATTTCATGAAAATCCGACAAACGGTTTAGACGCTCATACTAGGTCATGGCCAAGAATAAAACAGAGACACCAGCACTGTTATTTGTTCTGTTCACATGAGCAGACTACGTGTGCGACAACTGCAGGGTTATGTGGCTTCAAAAATGCAACAAACAGGCATAAATCGAAAATTATTCACACAGTCAAAGAATATGCCGTCCACGCGACAAAAGCATGAACAGCAATGCTGAAGCAGGATTTTAGAGAACATCTCTTTTTCAGAGGAATCGAGGTTATATTAACAGTGCGCGATCTAGGGCTTCACAGCGGCGTAGAAGATTCAAGTCTTCTGGGATGTTACGCCGTGTCGACTGGCACATAATTACCGACCTTCCGAACGATCGTTGTGTCTGCGAAACATCGGTAACTACTTACCAGTCTACACAGACAACTTCAGACTTCCATCACAACAAGTTCACCCTCTGGTTTCATTATAAAGAAACTAGTAAGATTTAGTGGAAAAGAAGGGCACTGGGGATAAAATGCGCTTCAAATTTCTCACCAAAAAATATTTAATTTCGAAAAGTTTTTCATTCCAATAAATATTTAGTGAGTTAGGATCCTGATGCTAGTAGAAATGCATATAAAAGTTAACGTAAAGCGTCCCTTGCTCCTGTACCAGTATAAGGAAAACAGACATGCGTAGATAAACTTTAGCAAAACACCACACTGTCGAATTTCTGGAAAATACACTAAATGGTTCTCCGCTTGATACACCCGACCAGATGGCCAGGCGGACAAGGTAAAACTAATAGGTACATTTTTCAACTTTTCATCGCGAACGTGCCAAAAAAAACTTTAAAATGAATAATATACTTTTTGAAAGTTATTTCCTTCTTAGTGACGAAACAGAGCAGCTTTCAACACACAGGACCTAGGCCATCGAGTCGCAATATTCTTGCATAGGCTGCGCAGACGAGATAAAATTTACAGCACTGTTATTAATTGCATACATTCTCTTAATGTGAGCCATAATTTTAACAGAAGCAAACAGAACGAAGATAAGTGACATCAGGTTCGTGAAAACTGCACAAAGCACAGACTAATAACTGTACTATTCACTGAATAATATTAGGGCAATTACGAGACACTACAGATTTGGTCATGAAGCGTGTAATGTGCAGATAGGAAACGGGTAGGACATTTTATTCAGAGCACAGGAAGACACAAATGAGAGGGTAATAATAAAATGTATCTTAACGATACAAAGGTAGAGAGTGGAACTGGATTCGGCTGGCTAAGCAAAGGGCCTAGGAGCGGAATTTTGTGAGTATGGTAACGAATTACCAATCCGTTGATCAACTAGCAGTTAGTTGCCGCTTACTTGGGCCTATATGGCTATGGTGTCTTACGAACATCTGCTCGATTTTCAACGCACCAGTTACCGTTCTCTCGTACAGGTTAGTTTGTAGATTAATACCAGTTCCATAATTTGAAAGATATTTTCGTGATGGAAAATAGCAATGTAACGATTTGTTCACTACAGCTATATTGTAGGCCAATGCAATTGCAGATGTGAAGGTCACACAAGTGGAAATAAGTGCTCTAGAAAACTCCGTGTGCTACTCATAATACATAATAATCTATTTTTGATAAAACGAGTCTCATTATTGAATTAACCGTGATTGTTGTCGTGTCTTGATGCAAAGCGACTCGGCCTGTTTAGTTTCTTATAATAGTAATGGCGAGAGGGGAAAGAGGGACACTACTGTCGTTATTAAGGTGGAGAATAGCCTCTTCGGTCTACTTGTGCAGGCTATCAGAGGAGGCACTCAGTGGCGGAAGGGAAGCAAATCGTCCTTCTGAGGGTCAACCAAAGCAAGGGGCACTGGCAAATGACTACGGGGGTTTCAAGACCAAGGAAATGAAAGCCACAAATTCGTAACGAAACAAACAGGGAAATAAAACGAAATGTACGGAAAAATAACACAACGTAACGCACTTCCCCTGAAGTGCTGCTGAAGAAAGTTTCAAGAATGCACGCAGAACAATATGATTTCACATATTTAATTAAGGCTGTATACGACCGCAAGTAAAAGTCAGCATGTGGTAAACCGTTCGCAGTATACGAGTGTAAGATTATTCTCGTGCGTTACCCCCTTGGATTTAAATTCATCTAGCGTAGAAAGAAAACTAACTGGTACGAAATTACAGACAGACCTACACTGTCAGCGTCAAAAAATATTTCATACGCATTGGCTTAAACAATCGTCACATCTGAAAATGTTGCTCGTCTTGCAGAAATGTATATTGGAAGTCAGATAACAGTTTTGGTACGACGAGTCGTTTTTGTGTGTCAAGAAGGTAGACTAGACCTTCATTAAATAAGTTACATTGTCTCATACAAAACAAAGTTAAATTCGACTGATAACTTGTAACTTAGGCCTCCCAATACCAAATGAAATCACATTCCGCCGAAACGTCCCCGCGACAAAATATCCAGAAAGAAATGGCATCCCATAGTGCGGTCAATGAATGCGAAAGCACTTGTCTCAGTGAAAATTCAATATATATATATATATATATATATTTGAACTATTTCACTGGAAGTGTCACTTGCCAGTGACATGCGGACACATGGCATTACAGAAGACAATAATCGTGTATGTATCCGGTCACATACTCCGGGCGCGGTTTTCATTCCAAATATGTTTCTTTTGGATGAGATCTACATATGCTGATAACGACTGATTGTTGCTAAGAGAGACGATAACCATCGTTACACACGGAGTACCGGGTCAATAACATATCCAGTTATACGGGCGCAAAATCAAAACTAAACAATGATAACTGTGTTCAGTGGCCTAACAAGACGATATAATACTGCTCCTACCAAACCACACATTATAGAACGCAAAGTTCGAGGCCACCAAAAAAAGGAAAGGCGTGCTTAGGCCAACTTCTGAAATAAACACGGAAGTCATACATAAAATAGAATAATTAGCACACAGACATATTCATATTATAACAAAGATTTTAAAAACGACAATTCGATATACTCGTACTAAGTAAGGTAAAGTGATCCCGTTACAGGCCCGGTGTAACCCAGAGGGTGGGTAGAGGTATAGCTCTACTCTTCCACGACCGCGGCACTAGAAGGGGGTGAGTGGTCAGCAGCACGCACCGGCCGCACTTTACCCCCGGGAAAGACCCGGTACCGATTGTACAGGAGGCTGGGTTGGCCCCAGGGCCGGCCTGGACGGGCGGAAAATCTCGTCCCCACCCGAATTCGATCCCGGTCCGTCCAGTCCGTAGTCAGTCGCTATACCGACCGAGCTACCCGGCCCAAAACTCGTACTAAGTAGTTAGTATGATTTTATAAAGAAATTAAACTAAAACAGTATCAGCAAAACAAAACCAATTCGCAGGAATAACCTGATGACGGGCCACTATCCTCCTACACAATTCCGGAGCTCATCTACCAAACAACGAGGTAGGCCTATAAAAACTGAGGAGACCAGAACATGAGTCTTCCTGGCTGTGTAAAACTCAGACCTCTCAGTATACAGCCCTGCGTTACATGTACTGATTTCCCAGACAACAAATCTCTGTCGAAAACTACAATCACCAGCAATCCGAACACGGTCCCAGAACCGGTGTGACCGGACGTTTAAACGTGTGATCCTCACTGCCGAATACCAATTTCAGACAAGCCATCATTATAAATTGCAATTCTGAATTTGCGAAAAACCGTGTGCAGCAAGGTACTCCAGCTACACTGTAACACATCTCAACAGGTAGAGAGCGCCAGACATTGAGACCACATGGCAATGAGGAAGATGACGTCTCGAGAAAGTAGGCTGCGCAAACAGCTTTGTTCACAATAAACAGCCAAGCTAATGGGGGTCAAGCCACTTCTTTGTGGGTCAAATAACACGTGACGGGGACCAGTCTGTATTGAGGATTGTTAATCAAATTTACCGAAAAATTCGTTTTCGCTGTATCTTGCTATACATACGGTCCAACGACTTTTTGAATGACATGAAACAATGCACAGCAGTTTAACGAATAAAGCGTATGAAAACCACTTTCACCCTCCCCAAACTATAACGTGGTTTTACTTAGGCACACAAACTTTATATTTCACAACTAATTCATGCAACAAGCCTCAGTTGGACATGGTTAATACATTCATCTGTCAAATATGACGGAGATTAACTTCCAACTATTGCCCAAAACAGTTTTTTTTTTAAATTTATAGTACCGCTAAATGTATTCACAACCGCACGGTGCACCGAAGCCGGCGAAATGTGAGGATTTCAAAGTCCGTACACTGCACCGAGGGCGGCACTGAAGGGTAAAGACGCGCTCATTACTTACGGTTCAAATTCTGTAAATAACTAAACAACTAACTAACCGTTGCAGACAGGAATCACAAAAAAAAAAAGCCGATACACTTATCAGACGACAGTAAAAACAAAACACAAACCTAGAAAACCACCAGTCGAGAAGACAACACACTCCAGTACCCACACCACATCACCTATTCGTATCATGCAAGCTCACAAATACAAAACACAACAAATAACTTATAATTATTATGTTTGTACAAACAATACGTGAATAAAACATTGTTGTGCAGAGAAGAAACCTCATATTTCGTTTCAAAATCCCAAATAATGAGTAATTTTACTTCTGTGATAAATAATCCTTCGATTGTTGATCCAAATGCCCAATATCCACAAAATTTAGTACAAACCTGTCACAGGACACCGCCAAAACATCGTATGTTTCAAGTTCCTAAAATCCTTAATAACAACATGGCACACGGCACGTACTTGAAATAACGACAAAGAGCCACTTAGTTTTAGAGTCTTGAAATTATGCACGAGAACACACCAACGGCAAATTCCCAGCTTTTATTAAGCTCTCTCATTTGCACAACGTAAAACTAAGAAGCGACCGCAAACAATTTCTTTAGTCTTCGAAAACGAAGGTTTGCACTGCCTCCTGAAACAGACCCGCTAAACACCCCAGTCTTGGCTTAAAATCCGATTCCCGTTAAAAATGGTCTTTACCACTTACTAAGTATCAGTAAGTACTAAGAAGTACGAAGATGCTTAATATCACACTACTCGAAAACTGCATATATTTTAGTAGAAATAATTAAGCTTATGAATTTTACGTTTATGGTTCCGTGCATCGCTGATCTATACTAATAACTGTCCAACGACATGCAGCACAAAGCAGTCTATTTAATATTCTGCAAGTTCACTCTACATGCTTCGGGTGTCAACCACACCCATCATCGGGAGTACACAAAACTGTAACTACAGCCTCCGGTACTGTGCAGCTACCTCCCTCCAACGTGGCCACGTTAGCGGGAGGTAGCTGCACAGTACCGGAGGCTGTAGTTACAGTTTTGTGTACTCCCGATGATGGGTGTGGTTGACACCCGAAGCATGTAGAGTGAACTTGCAGAATATCAAATAGACTGCTTTGTGTTACATCTCGTTGGACATTTATTAATATAAATTAAGCCTATATCAGACCTACTTAGGCCTAACCGGCATGGTACACCGCTACATGCTCCATGACGTCAGAACACACGCAGGTAGCTTCGCTGTACAAGACGAGACGAAAACTAAAATATCTACATAAGTGTGATTAAGTCAATAAAACACACAGCATCCTATAAATATTTAATGGTAGTGCAACAGAAAATACGTCATGTGATATAGTCTGCCCCTGGAATCGGAATTTATTATTGCGGGTTCATATGACGCAAGACAAGTGGGAAAACCAAGAACAAGATGGGAGGACGTCATCCGGAGGGACAAATTGCAGATACTAGGAAGAGAGGAGACGAGCATAAGACAAGAATGGAGGGGTTTGCTGAGGGAGGCCAAGGCCCAGAAGGGGCTGTAGCGCCACAGATGGAATAGATGGAAATGGGTTAATATTTCACTAGTACTTCTAAAAATCAAAGCATAATGAAGCAGTGTCTAAGAATCAATCCTTTAAAACCTACAGTTCATTGAAATACAGTTTCGAAGGGCATACGAAACCCACAAATATACTCTGCAGGCAAAACTACAAGGCTCTACATGTAACAGCAGATAGCATACGTAGTTACCATTAAGAATGGCGGGGGGGGGGGGGTCCATACTTGGTCACGCATTTCAAATTAACAGACTTCAATTTCGACCATCACTGGTCTCATATCCATTTTTTTTAACGAAAAGCCCATCATTCTACAAACTGGTACAGAGAAAGAGACAAAAACAGACAGAGAGAGAGAGAGAGAGAGAGAGAGAGAGGCAGAAAGACAGATTCACTAATGCCTTTCATGTTCATTTGAAATATTTTATTTCGGTATGACTCATTCTCATATTTAAAAAAAAAAGCATAAGGAAAAATAGTGTGTGAATTTACAGCAGTGTGATCAGTTTTGCAGCAGTACACTTAAAGCTCCAAGCGGTATGCGGAATCGCAAGGAACATTTCGGAAAATACATGTACTGCAAATATGGATTTCCCTCCTACATCCGTTTCCAAACATCGTTTTGCAAATAAATTAAAGCACTAGAAGTACCAACGACCAACCAAAATATTGCATGTCCCTAGCCCTTTCGGAAATATTCCGTGGCATTAAAGAAATTAATGTACCTTTTATAACTGCCATTTCTCTACATCTGACGTACCGTTATGCAAATTACTGAAATCGAGTTCGATGCATACATTTAAACATCGCCTACAGACGAAAAATATAACTCAGATGACCCGTCCTTTTTCATTTTTGAATAGCTGGATAATGTCTCACAGATTACGTAGTAATAGTTCAGTCTTTCAATATCCATCGATGTTTACAATTACACACAACACACTCGTTTGCGATCGTTTATAAACTGGCAACTAGTCTCCACTCCGTGTATAGGTCATCAGCAGATCATTACACAAGAACAAGAACGTATACAGAAATTAAATACCATGAGATACGAGATGAGATCTCCCACTTCCACATTTCAGCATACATTCATGTTATTGTATAACGCCGTGATGTGACCCGTACCCGGGGTCGAAACTAGTTGCCATACAATAAACGATCGCAAAAGAGTGAGTTGAGTGCGAGACCGTTAAGTATCGAAATACATTGTGAGTGCAACATTAACGGGGATCTTGTAAACAAAACCAACTTGGTGCACAACTTTTTCTTAGTATATTTATATTTATCAGTCTCTACATGTTTCGGGCGACTATAAGCCCATCATCAGGAGAAGCAACTGTGTTTATGCGACACTTGGTACTTGTTATTCTGTGTGGATGACTGTCTGGTATGCATAGCAGACAGTGCACCAAGTTGGTTTTATTTATATGATTATACAGAGAAGCACAGTCAACAAAACATAAAATTAACGGGGATGTTTCATGTAAAGATTTTCAGTTTTTGTTTATTTAGGTGCTGACTGAACAGCCTAATGGTATAATAATAATAATAGGGGTAAAGGTAGCCGAGAATTACTGGTATCAGCGTGTACTGGTATCAGTAGAAACGAGCCACAAAAGTAAGGTAACCACATGATAGAATGAATAGGTAAACACGGACAGAAATTTTCCATACAACAAACCGGACATCATAACCAGTGATAATAAAAAAAAAATCTGTTAATAGACACTGCAATTTTGGGAGACATAAATGTGGTAAAAAAGCCTAAAAAATGTTAAAATATAAGCACATTACAATAGAAACAGCGTAGGTGGAATTGAAAAACAAAAGCGATACCAGTAGTAATAGGGGCAACTGAAACCATAAAAAAATAATTAAGAAAATATCTAAACGACATAAATGGAAACCAAATCAATAAACCACACAAAACAGCAGCAGTGGGCACTGTGCGCATACTTCGCAGTACTATGAGTAGGGGACGTTAATCGCACGAAATAACATTACATGTAGCATATAGCGTAACCACAGAATAGCCGTAGCATTACGTACCCTAGAAACCTGATTTCGTTTCAGGTAGACAATTGTAAGCACACAGTATAAAGGCGGTTAACAAATAATAATAATAAAGTCTAAAACCAACATTCTAGTTTCTGTTTTGGATTGTGTAGTATTTAATGCTCATCTTATTTGGAAATAAACGAAAAGAAATCATGTATAAAATTTACCAAAAAGACCAACACACGCACTCTGGTATTATGAATGCAGTTTTATTATATAGTGACCAAACAGTCCACTGTTCAAACTACACCATCGCTCACCACTCTGGATCACAATCCACTACATATACCTGCTATGTACGTCACTACACAGAACCACACTCCAGACAACAATTTTTAACTTCTAATACTTTATACTCATCATTGATTTACCACTTAACCGAGTTTTAACCAAAACTATACGATTTTAACTGTGGAATCATCCCGACACACTAAAAAATTACATCTATAAAACCAAAGTGCATTTGTTGGTCTTTTTGTTGAAATTTTGTACACCTAATTAATGCACGGAATATGGAGCATACCAAAACGAAAATTTCCGTGATATTTCGTTACACGAAGGTTCTACTGTAGCTAAAGTACTTGCATGCTTCAACTGACGCATACCGGACCCTGCACACAGATATAACAAACGATCTCCGAATTGCATCATCCGACTTTCTTCTTAATACCCCAGTCATCATATTTTACTTGCCACACACTACCTTATTACAGTGCACAACGGAATTTAATATTGTGAAATTTTGTCTATATTTAACTCTTCAAATTCCGTAAAAGCACGTAGGCTACGTGGTCGGGAAACCGTGCGGTATTACGAACCTCAGAAATGGCTTCAATGAGGCAATGAACTTGGCCCAAAACTTGATTAGCTATTCACTGTCAGATGCTTGTTGACCCACAAAACGACCGACCCGCTGATGTCATTCATCCACTTGCCTTCATTCACATCTAGGATCCATTTCCTGGTGGCAGCAAAAGAAAGTACCACACCATAAGGCTTGGCGAATATTATGTCTGTCTCTACTGCAGTTTGCTGCTGTGAAAGTTGCTGCAGTGTGGTTGTATTCCGTATGTAATGCTTTAGGAATCACATCTGCATTGTGTTATGTATGAAATACAGATGCATCTCTCAAAACACATTGCTAAGAAACTGTCAAGAAAGGGTTCGCTATGAAGTTTATTTATTCCATGTAATAATGCTAAAGCTTAGAAGAAATGGGAAAGTGATAAGCCATGGTTCATATAACGAATGCATACAGCAGTTTGACCAGGAAACCCCAACCCCCTTGGACGAGAGAGAAGGAAGTGGGACGATAATATTAAGAGGATTATCACTGAGGTAGCCAGGGTGGGTAGGAGGTGAATACCATTGGCTCAGTATCGTGTCCTTGGCGAGATTTGATATTAGATATTTGTGTATTGCTACAATATGGTATCTTGCTTTTCGGGGAAGTTACGCAGCGTAGATTGGTAGTCAGTTACAGACGTTTCGGGACAACCTATCGGTCCCATCTCCAAGGGTCACGCTTGACCACTGAAGATGGGACCGAAGGGTGAAGATTTCACTCACACCGCGGCGGAATAATGCAATCACGCATGCAGTGCAGCAGCTGGCACTTCGCCAACAAGTAAACATATCAATTGGACGTAAGACACCTTCATATATATATATATATATAT
>Ga0123354_10019341_pt1 | contig 10694 bp, 7 predicted proteins | sample TergutLab28metaG_2_FD_97872 | JGI IMG/M metagenome (GOLD analysis project Ga0123354, IMG submission 97872) | Labiotermes labralis P4 segment gut microbial communities from Petit-Saut dam, French Guiana - Lab288 P4 | ecosystem: Host-associated > Arthropoda: Insects > Digestive system > Gut ...
CGAGCCCCCATGCAGAATCGAACTGCAGACCTTCTCCTTACCATGGAGACGCTCTACCGACTGAGCTATAGGGGCAAGCGCATCAAAGATACACGAGAACTGACTCTCACACCAAATACGCGCCGTGTCCAGGCTTGTCCTGAATCCACGGATTCAGGCTTGTCAAGAATCTTACCGCTGAGCCGACCAACCTGAAAAGGGCCCGCCCAGGTCCATGCCTGAACTCAGGTGTTAGTACGCAACCGGAGGTATGACAGGCGGAAAAATTCAGCTGGTCTGCCAGCGCCCCAGTGTTGGAACGAACTGCGAAAGTTGCTCGCGGGCGGCCTGTTCACCGATCTTGTGGGCCAGGTGTGGCACACCCATCTCGATCATGTCCTGCGCGGTCGCGTCAGGCTGGAGGAAAGCACCGTCTTTGTAGCAATAGATGCAATAATTGCTGTCGCTGCCGTCTGCTTCCTGTGCGATCATGCGGATGTGTTCCTCGTCGAAGGGTATGCCACAGCTTTGGCAGAACTTCACGTCTGACATCGTGCCCGTCCTTTCTGGTTATCGCCGTACATCAAAACGGTCAGCGTTCATGACTTTATTCCAGGCCGCCACAAAATCGCCGACGAATCTGTCCTTGGCGTCGTCACTGGCATACACCTCCGCGATAGCTCTCAACTGTGAGTTCGAGCCAAAAATCAGGTCGACCCTGGTCGCCGTCCACTTCTGCTCGCCTGTTTGTCGGCACACACCGGTGAACACGTTCTTGTCGTCAGTGGGCCTCCAGATCGTACCCATGTCCAAAAGATTGACAAAGAAATCGTTGGTGAGTGTTCCGGGGGCTGTGGTCAAGACACCGTGGGGGCTCTGCCCATAATTGTTGCCCAGCACCCGTAGACCACCCACCAGCACTGTCATTTCCGGTGCTGTGAGCGTCAAGAGCTGCGCCCGGTCAACCAGCAGTTCCTCCGGCTTAGCAGGGAAAGCCTGTTTCTCATAGTTTCTGAACCCGTCATAGACAGGCTCCAGGACACGAACTGATCGGACATCTGTCTGCTCTTGCGAAGCATCCATTCTGCCCGGCGTGAAAGGAACAGTCGTCGTGGCGCCTGCATTCTTGGCAGCCGTCTCAATCCCCACAGTCCCGCCCAGCACGATGAGGTCGGCCAGGGACACGAATTTCCCATTCGTACCAAACTCATGCTGAATGCGGTCGTAGATGGCGAGGACTGGCTTCAACTGCGTGGGTTGATTCACCTCCCAGGACACCATCGGCTCCAGCCGGATGCGGGCGCCGTTCGCTCCACCTTTGCGATCCGAACCTCGGAAGGTGGCGGCACTGGCCCACGCGGTGCTGACAAGCTGCGACACAGTCAAACCGGAAGCGGCGATCATGGCTTTCAGCTGCTGAACATCCTGGTCGGTGACGAGGTAACCGTCACGGACGGGAATGGGGTCTTGCCAGATGAATTCTTCCTGCGGGACATCGGGTCCGAAATACGCCGATGCTGGTCCCATGTCTTTGTGGGTGAGTTTGAACCATGCCTTGGCAAAGGCGTCCGCGAACTTGTCTGGGTTCGCGTAGAAGTCCTGGGAGATCTTCTCGTAGGCAGGGTCGAACTTCAGGGCCAGATCGGCGGTGGTCATCATGGGACGATGCTTCTTGCTCGGATCGTGCGCATCCACGACCATGTCCTCATCGGCAACATCTTTGGCCAGCCAGATGTAGGCTCCAGCCGGGCTCTTGGTCAGTTCCCACTCATAGGTGAGCAGAACTTTCAGATACCCCATGTCCCAGTGTGTCGGGTTGGGCTTCCACGCGCCCTCGATACCGCTACCGATGGTGTCGTCCGCGTCGCCTGTGCCGAAATCACTCTTCCAGCCAAGGCCTTGCTGCTCGATGGGAGCAGCTTCCGGCTCCGGCCCCACGTGAGTCGCAGGAGCCGCACCGTGTGCCTTGCCGAAGGTGTGGCCTCCGACGATCAGCGCGACCGTTTCCGCATCGTTCATCGCCATCCGGCCAAAGGTTGCCCGCACGTCTTTGGCCGATTCAGCCGGCAAGGGCTGCCCGTCAGGACCTTCCGGATTGACGTAGATCAAGCCCATTTGTACGGCGGCCAGCGGATTGTCGAGTTTGCGGTCGCCCGAGTACCGGCTGTCGGCCTGGTCGGACGTGGCCAGCCACTCTTTTTCGGAACCCCAGTAGACATCTCCTTGGGGTTCCCAGACATCTTCACGACCGCCGGCGAAACCGATCAGTGGGCCGCCCATGGATTCGATGGCACAGTTGCCGGCCAGAATCATCAGATCTGCCCACGATATCTTCTTGCCGTACTTCTTCTTGATCGGCCACAGGAGCCTGCGGGCCTTGTCCAGATTCACGTTGTCAGGCCAGCTATTGAGAGGGGCGAAACGTTGGGTGCCGTCTCTCGCTCCGCCACGGCCGTCCATCGCGCGGTACGTACCGGCGCTGTGCCACGCCATCCTGATGAAGAAGGGCCCATAGTGGCCGTAATCCGCAGGCCACCACTGTTGGGAATCTGTCATGAGGGCGTACAGATCCCTCTTGACCGCTTCAAGGTCCAGTGTCTTGAATTCCTCGATGTACGCGAAGCCACGTCCCATCGGATTGCTCAGATCAGAATTGAGGTGCAACACACTCAGATCGAGTTGATCGGGCCACCAATCTTTGTTGGCAGTGCCTCTGGTGAAATCCGGCCTGCTGCTCGCATGACCACTGACCGGACAGCTTGATTCGCTCATTCCACTAGCCTCCTTGGGTTCATTGGCGGCTTGGGCCGGTTGAGTGCACTGCTGAGTCACCATCACCTCGGTGATCTTCTGGTTCCAGCACCTTCTTGCATCGGTTGAGGATTCACCAGAAAGCACAGATTTTTTTCTCACGCACAATTTCGGCACACACAGTTCCTGCACGCTCCGCACGAGCGTGAGGCCGACGCCGATAAGAGAGCGGATTCCCACAGCACCAGGACAGGCCATGCACCCGCCGACCAGATAAACCGGCCAACATTTCTGATCGAAATCCTACTCCGCCCCCAGGACGACGGAGTAGAAAAAACCCAAGGGATGGCACGTTCCATAAAAAAGCGACTCTTGTGTGTGGTGGCGGGTGAAGGATTCGAACCTCCGTAGGCATTCACCGACAGATTTACAGTCTGCTCCCATTGGCCGCTCGGGCAACCCGCCAGGATATCCGGCGCTTAACCTTAGCACTTGGGACCTGGCAGGGCCAAACGACCCTGACGTCGTGGTGGTGTCCGGGATGGCGAGTGAGTCGTCTGGATGATTCCGGGTCCTCGCAGGCCTGTAGATCACTATCTGGACAGCTTGATAACTAAAAGGATACTAAATCTCACTATTCGGACGGATAACTTGCATCCGGCATCTATGTGGTGTGAAGTTTGTTTTAGGTCATGCGGTACCACTCGGTAGCGAGACAACTCGGCAAAGGCGCCGTCGGAGTCATTCATAGGGAAAGGACGACAATGGCAGCGCCAGCACTGGTTATGTTAACTCATGGCAGCACTGAACCCAGTGTGGCTGAGGTCAGCCACCATCTACGCTATGGCCTTCAAACCATCCGCCCCTCCCTTGAGGTCAATGCCGCGTTCATCGATCACTGTCCTCCGACAGGTCCCCAGGTCGTCAGTCACCTGGTGGGACGCGGAGTGACCGAGATCGTGTTCGTCCCTCTTCAACTGTCAGCTGTGACCGATCATGATCCGGCCATCGACCAGGTCGTGAAGAAGGTGCAGCGCACCCATCCGTCGATCAAGTTCTCCGTGGCTCGTCCTCTGGGACCCGAAGCCTGTCTGCTGCGGCCCCTGGATGAGCGCTTGCGTTCTGCCTTGTGGACCGCTCATGCCACTGAAATTGACGGACTCGTGTTATCCGCTGAGGGCCCCTCCGACATCCGCGGTTCTGGGATGCTGGCCCGGCGTGCCCGCCAGTGGGGAGCCCATCACAAGCTTCCCTGTGTCCTGGCGACATCCGACGGCTCGTCCCCGAATGTGGCAGCCGCCATCGAGTCTCTTAACTCCCAAGGACGCCGCCACGTTGCGGTTGGTTCCTTCTGTCTGGCCCCCGACAAGGACTTCGAAGCCCAGGCACGGTTGGCCCTCAGACACGGCGCCATCGCAGTCAGCGCACCCATCGGAGTCGACGACGCGGTGCTGGATTTGATCCTGGCCCGGTACGCGTTCGCTGCCATGGACCTGCTGGCCGACGAAGAGGAAACCGGTGACACTTACTCCTCAATGCAGGTGTCTGTGCTCCACGGCTGAGCCTCATTTGACCGAATCACCACGTCGGAAATTCCAGCTATTTTTGCGTACTTAATTAGTTCAGGTGGTGGGTCAGGCCGGATGGCGCCGCTCGCGGTTCGGCGAGACGAACATGAATGCTAAAAGAATCCTTCTCAGGCTGAGGGATTCTTCTTATCGCGAGAGGTACTGTGCCAGAGCCATGAAATGGGTGGATCAGCGTTGGGGCAGAGAATTCTTCACTGCGGCGATCTCGTCCTCCACGACGAACTCTGCCTGAGGCCACTGCGGGTTCATGCCTTCGAGATGTTCCAGCAGCAGCGTAGCCACCGCCCAGTTGCGGTACCATTTGCGATCCGACGGAATCACGTACCATGGCGCGACATCGGTGTTGCAGCGGTTGAGGACATCCTGATAAGCCACCATATAGTCATCCCAACGACCGCGTACCTCCACATCCCCGTGCGAGAACTTCCAGTACTTCGTCGGGTTCTCCAGCCGTTCCAAGAGACGCCGTTTCTGCTCGTCAGGGCTCATGTTCAAGAAACACTTAATGATTGTCGTCCCAGACGCCGTCAAAGAAGCCTCGAAGTCATTGATCAGGTCGTACCTTTGTTGCCACACGGCAGGCTCGACCAGTTCATTGACGCGTACGACCAGGACATCCTCGTACTGGGATCTATCGAAGATGCCAATCATCCCAGGGGAGGGCAACTGCTGACGAATTCGCCACAAGAAGTCATGAGACAACTCTTCTGGAGTCGGTTGCTTGAAGGCATGGATCTTCAGACCTTGGGGATCGACCAAGCCAAAAACATGGCGGATGATGCCGCCCTTGCCCGAGGTGTCCAGACCCTGCAGAACGACCAGGATGCTGCGCTGGGGGGTGTCGGGCTCCTTGTTCTCCGCGTACAGCCTCTCCTGCCAATCGGACAGGACGGGTGCCAATTCGGCGGTCAGATCCGCGACATCAGCCTTACTTGTGCCCGGGAAACCCGGAGTCGCCCCCGGGTCGAGGTCGGTCATTGCGACATTCGCCTTGGCCCTCAGGAGGGAGCGCAGATCGTTGCCATCAGTGGTTTGAGATTTCTTGTTCGCCATAAGTCTTCATTGTGCCACCACCGATTGCAGACCGATCACCTGTCCCACAGGTGTATCGCGCTTCGCCCGGCGTGCCGTCGTGGCCCCCTGAAGCCGCATGGCTAAGGTGAGGTGGTGACCACATCACATCACATCGGAATTCTTCCACTCCCCTTCGCTTCCGCTGTGCATGATCTCAGTTCTTTCCAGTGGGATCCCCGGATCGAGGTTTCAGAACTCGAACCACCGACACACATCGCCCCTTATGCGGCGGCCATCGACGCGGAAATCGTCGTCGACTCCCTCGATGTTGGTTCAGGCCGGTTGATTTTGCTCCATGACCCCAATGGCGACGAGTCTTGGGGAGGACAATTTCGTTGCGTCACTTTTGCTCAGGCGGATGTCACCGCCGAGATGGTTCACGATCCCTTCCTGGCTGATGTCGGATGGTCCTGGCTGATTGAGGCTCTGAAGACCCGGGGGGCGCACTACAGCCACGAGTGTGGGACGATCACCGTCACGTCGTCGACACCTTTCGGTTCCAAGCAGCGAGAAGAATCCCAGTCACAGATCGAGATCCGCGCCTCGTGGACCCCACACCTCGACGCTGACGACAGCCTCACCGTCCACCTTCAGGCCTGGCAGACGCTCCTGTGCGACATCGCCGGCATCCCCCCCACCCACGACACAGTCATCCCCCTGGCCGTCAGGGCGGCCTCGTCCCGATGAGCGTAGAAGCCGGCCAGGTATCGCTGGCGGAGCCGCCTGACGTCATCGCGACCGACCAGGCCCTTCAATCAATCTTGCCGGCACTGACTGCGGCCACTGGTCGCCTGGCGGTTGACACCGAGCGTGCGTGTGGATTCCGCTACTCGCAGAGGGCCTATCTCATTCAGCTCAAGACATCGGCCACCGGAGTCATTTTGCTCGATCCCACCGGCATCAGTCCTGACAGTTTCGCCGCCCTGGACACTGCTGTGAAGGACAAGGAATGGATCCTCCACGCAGCCAGTCAGGATCTGCCTTGCTTGCGGGAATGTGGCCTGAATCCCCTGCGACTGTTCGACACCGAACTGTCGGCACGGCTCTTGGGACGCGAAAAAGTCGGCCTCGGACCCTTGGTGGCGGACGTTCTGGGGATCACTCTGGCGAAAGATCACGCCAACTCCGACTGGTCCGAACGGCCTCTCCCAGCCGACTGGTTGTCCTACGCGGCAGCAGACGTGGAGTACTTGATCGAGTTGGCGGCTGCCGTGGAGAAGGAACTCGACGAAGCCGGCAAGCGTGACTGGGCCCGCCAAGAATGTGAGTTCGTTCTCAGCGCTCCTCCCGCACCGCCCAGACCCGATCCGTGGAGAAGAACTGCGAACATCCATATGGTCCACACCCGCCGGGGGTTGGGTGTGGTCCGACAGTTGTGCCTCGTCCGGGAGAGCATCGCCCAGACCACCGATCTGGCTCCCCACCGCATCGTCAACGACCGGGCGATCAGCGCCTTGGCCGCCCGGGTTGTCGATGACGGCATTCCAGCCTCACTGATCACCCATATGCGCACGGACTGGAGGCACCGCGTCGACCCAGAGCACATGGACGCCTTCGTCGATGCTGTCAGCACGGTCAAGGGCATGGCGCAAGACCAGCTTCCGTCTGTGAAGGCGCCTCGTCATGACCCGCCCGCTCCCAATGTGTGGTCGCGCAAAAACCCCCAGGCCGCCAAACGCTGGGAAGCCGTGCGCCCAGCAGTGGTGGCCCTCGCCGAGTCCCACCACCTCCCCGTGGAGAACCTCATCGCTCCGCAGCCTTTACGCGCATTGCTGTGGGATCTCCAGGGCACGCAGGAGGCCAGTGTGGACCACCAGCTGGCGGACTTGGGAGTACGGTCGTGGCAACGAGAACTCACGGTTCCGGTGATCGCAGAAGCTCTGACGCAGCAATCCTGACCACTGCGTTGCCCCGGTGGTGGAGCCAGAGACTGGCACGTCATCGAGCGTCCAGTGCCGTCCGTACCTTTTCCACGATAGCTGGCGCTGTGAAACCCAGGCTGGCAAGGATCGATGCTCGTGACCCATGGGGAATGAAGCGTGTCGGAACAGCACACCTCACGACCGTGGCGTGGCTGCCAGCGTCAACCAAGGCGACTTCCACCTTCTCCCCGACACCACCGGCGTCGATTCCGTCCTCGATCGTGACCACCACCTGACAAGCGGAGGTCATCGCGACCAGTTCGGGGGTCACTGGGAGAGCCCACACGGGATCGACAGCCGTGGCGGCGATCCCCTGTTCGTGGAGAACCGTGGCCGCCTGGACCGCCACTTGGGCCATCGGACCGTACCCGATGATCGCGACCACAGGATCCGGATCCTCCACCAGAATGTCGACCAAGGACTCCTGGCGGATCGCTGGCTGAGGCTCAGGGACTTCTCCCTTGGGGAAGCGGACCACCGTGGGGTAGTCCCGCTCCGCCACCGCCTCGGCCAGTACCCGACGCAAGGTGGGTTCATCCCTGGGAGCCGCGACACGGATCCCGGGGACATCTGCGAAGACCGACAAGTCCCATATCCCGTGGTGAGTGGCCCCGTCGGGCCCGGTGATGCCGGCGCGGTCCAAGACAAAAGTCACCGGCATGGAATGCAGGCCCACGTCCATCAACACCTGGTCGAAACCCCGGTTCATGAAAGTGGCGTAGATGGCGACCACTGGATGCAGCCCGGCCATCGCCATCCCGGCAGCGCTGACAACCGCATGTTGTTCGGCGATGCCGACATCGAAGACCCGGTCGGGGTGGGCGGCTGCCATGGGTCCCAGCCCCACGGGGTTGATCATGGCAGCGCTGACGGCGACCAGATCAGGATCCTGATCCGCCAGGCGGAGGATCTCGTCGGCGAAGACCGTGGTGAAGGTCGTCCCCGTGGTTTCATGCTGGGCCTGCCCGGTCTCCAGGTTGAAGCCGTCGACAGCGTGGAAACGGTCTTCATCGTTCTGCTCGGCAGCGGAAAATCCGTACCCCTTCTGGGTCAGACAGTGGACGATGACAGGTCCTTCATAGCCCTTGGCCCGGGTCAGGGCCTTCTCGACGGCGACCCGGTCATGACCAGCGACCGGCCCCAGGTATTTCAGGCCGAGATCTGCGAACAGCCCCTGCGGAGCCAAGATGTCTTTCAAGCCAACTTTGACGCCATGCAGCACGTCATAGGCGGGCTTGCCGACCAAAGGGGCCTTCTGAACCACCGTCTTGACCACGTCCAGCGTCGCGTCATAACGCCGGTCAGTACGGAAGCCCGCCAGGTGCTCCGCCAAGCCGCCCACTGTTGGAGTATAGGAACGTCCATTGTCGTTGACGACAATCACCAGGCGCAAATCTTTCTGGACGGCGATGTTGTTCAGCGCCTCCCAGGCCATGCCACCGGTCAGAGCCCCGTCGCCCACGACCACCACGACCCAGTGGGGATTGCCCTGGAGTCGAAAGGCCTCCGCTATTCCCGTCCCCCATGACAGCGCAGAAGAGGCATGGGAGTTCTCCACCCAATCGTGCTTCGACTCCGCCCTGTTGGGGTACCCGGACAGACCACCAGCCTGGCGCAAAGTGTCGAACTTGTCCTGGCGTCCTGTGAGGATCTTGTGGACGTACGAGATGTGCCCGGTGTCGTACAAGATCGGATCGAAAGGAGACTGGAAGACCCGGTGGATAGCCATGGTCACTTCGACGACTCCGAGGTTGGGTCCCAGATGACCACCGGTGGCGGAGACTTTCTCGATGAGGAACTGCCTGATTTGCGCGCCGAGGTCGTCCAGTTCCGCTTCTGACAACTGTGTGAGGTCCTCCGGTGACGTCAGTTCTGAAAGTTCAGGCACTGTGCCAGTCTAGACCAAGGCGCCCCGATATCCGGTGACCGTTTGGATTGTCCCTGGTGGGTTGTTCCCAAGAAAAACGGATGTACCGATCGCCCCAGAAACGAACGATCGGTGCATCCGGCGATCAATGCGACCAGAGTAATCCGGGCCACGCTGGGTGGCCAACGCCCATCCCAGGGTCGGGTTTATGACGTGGGCGGGCGGTCGTAGACCTTCACGTAATCCACATCCATCTCGCCATGGGTGAATCCAGCCGGTAACGCGCCGGTGTATGCGGCGCCTTCAGCCGACAGGATCATGTACAACGGGTTCTGATTGATCCCAGGGGAATCGCCATGGGTGGCGTCGCGGATGTCGGAGCCATTGGTCTGCCACATCACCTTTCCATCGATGGAGAAGGTGTAGTGATCTGGCGCCCAGTCAACCGCGATCGTGTGGTACTGCCCGTCGAAGATCGGCGTGGGATAGTCAGTGGTCGTGTATTTCTGCATGACCACTCGGTGGTCGTCCTGATAACCGTTCCAGTTCAAGGCTGTGTCGGACCCATTGTTGACATCGTTCCCGATGGTCTCCAGAACATCGATCTCGGTGCCATCCACACCTTCGTCACCGGTTCCATAGACACTGTCGTTCATCAACCAGAACCCACCCCACGTACCGCTGATCTGAGGGAACTTGATGCTCGCCACATAGTATCCATACGTGTTCTCGAACTTCCCTCTCGTCTGCACCGCGCCAGTCCTGACGAAGTTGTTGGTGTCCAGCGCCGTACCGGTCAGAGGATCGATTCCGGAAGGATAGTAGGTCTTGGCAGCGCTGGGATCTTTCGTGATGCCTAAGACGAGATGACCGTTGCCGTCCAGGGACACCTGGCTGGAATCCCAGGCACTGCGGCCTTGGCGTCCCTGATTGTCCGGATACATCCACTTGCTCATGTCCAGCGAGGTGCCGTTGAAATCATCGGAGAAGATCGGGACGGTGGTCGCCGGGTTGAAGATGGCAGCCGTGCTGCCAGTGGCCTGGAAGACGATCGTGACGACACAATTGTTCCCCGAAGAACTCACTGCGGTGGATGTCACACCACTGGTCGGCAAACCGCTGATCTGGGCCTTGGTCACACCCGAGAACTTCGTTGACGGGCTCACGGGTGTGAGAGTGTCTGTCACCGTGTAGACGGTGTTCGTGGCGAAGGTCGTGGCAATCGCGGGAGACCACACCAAAGTCTCGGTGTAGAGCCCCCGGTTGGACTTGTAGAGCCCCTGCGGATAGAGTCCGGCAACCGGAGTCTTGATCGGGCTGATCGATGCCGAGGTGAGGGTCTGGTCTTGAGCCAACGACGTCACGGTGAAGTTGTTGATTGTCGCGGTTGCGCCGATCGTCGACCAGCCAACCGGGCCAGACGCCAAGACATTGCGCGGGGCAGAAGCGTAGTTGTCTGTCCACGTCCACACTTGAGTGCCATTCACCGTCAACGTGATCACACTGCCCACC
>Ga0123354_10019343_pt1 | contig 10693 bp, 3 predicted proteins | sample TergutLab28metaG_2_FD_97872 | JGI IMG/M metagenome (GOLD analysis project Ga0123354, IMG submission 97872) | Labiotermes labralis P4 segment gut microbial communities from Petit-Saut dam, French Guiana - Lab288 P4 | ecosystem: Host-associated > Arthropoda: Insects > Digestive system > Gut ...
ACCATGTATCACCTAAGCCACATCACGTTAAACTGCAAATTACCGTGTATCACCTAAGCCACATCACGTTAAACTGCAAATTACCGTGTATCACCTAAGCCACATCACGTTAAACTGTAAATTCTTGCATAAATTTGAAAAGTGGTGCAAATTTTCAAGTCGTGTAAAAGCAAAATCATATAAAAAGAAATTGTGTCAAAAAGAGACCTGCACGTATCGTACGATAAACTGGCACGAAGAGGTGAACTTTTAAAGAACTGCGTTCATATAAGCAAATACACATATAAAAATACCCCTAAAAATATATTTTATACATTTAGGCAAGAAGGAAATTTATTGCATTTTTTAGACATGTTGCATGATATCCATTTTATTTTCCACAAAATGCCATTTCTTTTATTATTTTTTATGTTCAAATACTCAAATTTTTCATAAATCATGTAATAAATTTTAAGTACCCACCCCAGTAGGATACAAGTTAAAGTAAAAATACTATCTTACGGTTAGGTAACTGTGTGTGCGCGTGCGCGCGCGCGTGTGTGTGTGTGTGGGGGCAACAGAGAGAGAGAGAGAGAGAGAGAGAGAACTCTCACCAACACACAACTGAAATCTCACACTGCCTCTACACAAACCAACTGAGATCTATGGACACAAATGTAAAAAAAAGGCGAGTGCACGTGTGCATGCGAGCGCGCACACACGCACACACACACACACACACAAACTGTCAAGTGATGACATTTACGCACAGCTTTGAATTACTGTATTCAATCATAAAATTTAATTATAACAAATGAAGTTTATCTGCAAATTGTGATATTTTACTGCATTCCTTTTGCCACACTTCCAACTCAGTATGTCCCAGTACCAGTGACTCATGTACAAAGGCCAAAGCAGTAGCATACGAGTGGCTCAATCTATTTTTACCAAGCAGTCCTGGCACTACATGCACTATTCAGGTATAAACTACTTTCCTGATCTAACATTTACATAAAAACAAACTGCTTTTACTGTACTTACTTTCTGCTCTTCACCTTCATCTTTGACAATGACAATATCATCATCATCTTTCTTTGGCTCATCCTTAGGAGTAACAGGCTTGTTCTTCTCCTCATCAGACGCCTCTTCTTCTTTCCCTTTATCCTCCTTAGCTGCACTCTCCTCTGATTTCAATTCCTCACTGGGAGAACTTTCTTTCTTTTCACTTGTATCCATCTCCTCAGGTTTCTCTTCCTCTGTACCTGCCAATTTCTCTTTTATTTCTCCTTCCTTATCATCGGATTCTTCTTTATCTGTTTCCTTTCTTTCCTCCCCCTCTTCTTCTGCTTCTTCCTTTCTTGCTTCAGGAACTTCCTTTGTTTCCTCTTTTGGAAGTTCTTTATCTTTACCTGTTTCTTCTTTACTTGTACTATCCTCACCCTACAAAAGGTGTGCAGTTATTTACAAGCACTATATACAGCAACTTAAAACACAAAATATAGTCAATGTACACTTAACAAAGTAACATCAGACAACTCTTGGCCTAAAATATGTGTCAGTACTGTGTAGGACATGCGTGAATCCCATATATAAAGAGATTATAAGCTTGCTGCCAGTATTTTATATTCTGAATGTCTGAACAGAATATGTCAACAAATTTTCAGTTTCAGACTTCTGACCAACAGACTGATTTACTCAATTATTACACCAACCACTGCACATATATTAAATTTATAAAATTTACACATTAAAACATTAAAAACGCTCCGACATGTTTCGGTCCTAGGACCATCATCAGGGAGCCATATCGTCCTTGCTAAAGTCACTATAGAAAGTCACATTAATTTCACTGTACCAATTGGGTATTGTGGCAGCATGCCGTGTTGTGTAATGTTGTGTTGCGAAGAGTGCCTTGTTATGGATGTGCATTGTGTGCTTCGTTGCATGGCTGACTTGAAATCATGCAACGAAGCACACAATGCACATCCGTAGCAAGGCACTCTTCGCAACATAACATTACACAACACGGCATGCTGCCACAATACCCAAATGGTAGAGCAAAATTAATGTGACTTTTTATAGTGTAACTTTAGCAAGGACGATATGGCTCCCTGATGATGGTCTTAGGACCGAAACATGTCGGAGCGTTTTTAATGTTTTAATGTGTAAATTTTATATATGTTATATATGTGCAGTGGTTGGCATAATAATTGAGTAACTCAACAACATGCACGGTGTAACAACGAAAATAACAAACTGATTGTTTAATGAACTTCAATAAGACATACATTCTGCGGTTGCCCTGCCTAGTAACTACACTGAGCTAGCCTCTAAATGACTGGTTATGCTCATGGCAGGTGTCAGCGGAAGCTGCCAGCATGTGAAGCCAACTATTCTCCTCCATCTGCCAAATATTTAAGACAGTAGCACCATATCCAAACAAAAGCACAAGGCTCAAAAGCAGGCTGCAATGTCAATTTTTAATTTTTTATGAGAAGTCACAATAAACACAGCAATATATCATTCATAAAGGCAAAGTATGGTACAGTTCTCACCTCCTTATCCTTACTCTCATCCTGACTATTGAGTGTAGGAGCAGGACTGGCTGCAGCACTTGTAGCCGGAGTGGCACTAGTACTGGTAGTAGCACTGCGAGGCATCTCCCCACCTTGTTCGATGCCTGGTGGGACTGCACCACTCCCTACTTTGATAGGTTCTACAGGTTTACGTATCATCTCAGGCATACTGTAGTAACCATTGATATGTTCAAATTCTTGAACCTGCAAAAGAGAATGTTGAAGATTCTGATGGATGATGGTAAAAATGCAAGATGTTCAGACAGTACATATAAATTACGAACAAAATTATTACCTAGCCCAACAAGCGAGTTTAAAGTGACATTACAAAGCCCAACAATTAATGTACAGCATGTCCTTTATATTATGTGTGTTTGAGGGAAAAGGTAGTTACATTATTCAATGGAACTTTCTCGGACCAGCAGCTGCATCAGGTATTGAACGAGGAGTAAACCACCGTTTCTGGAACCACCTATGTTCTCACCATCAATGAAAATGATTCAGTTTCCTTGATCACAAGAACCGAGATGGTCCTTAAACATTGGTTCACTTGGTGTTCAACCATCCTGATAAAGTTTTATTGAATTCAATCACTGTGGAAAGCTTTACACCACAGTTTCACCACGCCTGTCCACTACTACAGTTCCATTACCATTTGTAAAAAAAATGAGCATGTACTTAGTACCACATCACATGCTGTGTAGCCATCTGTGTTTAGACTGTTTAATTCCAACAGCCATTATACTTAAGGGACTGCATGTACATTTATGAAAGTCTTCAACATACACTGATGAAAACGCGTTACAATACGCAAGTTTAATTTAATTCATACCACATACCATCGTACCTACAAGATAACTTTCTTTAAATGTTGATACACTTTGAGTCAGCCATGCCATACCTTTAGCATGTATAAAATATGGGCTCTGTGCTGTGTGATTCTGTGTGGGATTCGTGAATTAGAAACTAGAAATGCAGCATAACTTTCTCTCTGTTTATTCAGGTAATAATAGTTCCAGCATTTCTCCACTCAACTATCACCATTGCCTGTGGCGTGCAATAGCTCTAAACAGATAGCACATTGTAATTCCCCTGGTGTTCAAGTTACATGACACATCTCTGACTTGGTATTTGGCTATTACAGAGTAGGAGTTTTACATAAACTGAGTCCTCTGACAAATTTTGATATCCAATAAATAATTCTGCATACAAGCAATATCAGCTGTTTAATTTAGTAAGAAGATTCATTTTATAAGTCAATCTAGAGGCTAAATAACTTATGTATTACCTTTAATTTTAACAGAAATATATAATTTATTTTAAGGGATACCTCAACCAAAGAGACCAAATTAACTTTTTATTTTACTCTGTGCATCCTCCAGATTTTGATGATATTCAATGGCACTGCAATTTGGTAAGACAAACATTACTGTTTGTGTATTTCATTAACTTTATTTTAGGAAATATATTGAACAGATGAAACAGATTTATGGGCAAATTAAGCCCAGTATTTACTTCAAAGGGAAGTGTCTTGAACAACAGTTACTAGGCATGAATTGCCGCCAACAGCAACTGATGTAATGAGTGATGTAGATAAACAACCTAAGTGCCAACCCACGAGTGCATGCACATACATACAAACACACAGACGCACGCATGCACACACTCACATGCATACACACACACCACACACACGCGCGCATGCACACACACACACACACACACAGCTGCTCTGGGAGCTCCCAGAGTGCTTGTCCATGAATGAACCAATACAACAAAACACTGCGCACAGTCACATATTCACTGACTTCACCCACGACCAATGTCAGTGTTACCTAAACTAAAAAATTTGGGATGTTATATTGAAAATCCTTGGACTGGCTGATTTCACATGACTTAATTTCTCATGTATTATGTTAGACACTTACAACAAACTCCTCACTAAATCTGAAAAAGTATGTAGCATAATAACTAGAAAAAGATCTTCATATACCGGCATAACTAAAAATGGCAAAACCAAGACTGCACATGCTTTTCCTTACGTTGGCTGATACATAAACTCCCCAATAGGCATTATTTACAAAAAACCTCTGCAATTGAAGCAAACATATTTCATGTTAATGATGCAATTACAATAACAGTTCCACATTAATATTTACAGATTAGAAAATCCTTTCACACTTAATGGATTAATATGAATAATACCTTAAATCTGTCAGTAAACAGCAAACTACATCACCTGTACTCACATACAGATGCTAAAGTAATTACCTTCTTACGTATAAGAGACATAACGCCAATTCTTGTTAATACGTGCTGCCGACTGAGCCCTTCACGAGGAACGCCATCTGCAAATGTCTCAGCATTATCAGCACCGGGTTCACAAAGGTGGCGCATGAACAGAGAAACATAAGCCTTGAAGTTTTTCTCCGATTTTCCTCGCAAGTCACGCACCAACCTAGCAATAAAAGAAATTAATAGCCAGTTACCTCATTAAAAAAAGTTCATAAGAGTGGAAATAATGCCATATTAATCAAGCATCCACTGTCTGTACACAGCTCATTAACAGGTACAACCCATTACTGGGGTGCTGATAAGTCCTTAGCCCGACCAGGAAGGAAACAAGTTCGGATGCATGACAGGGACAAGCGATTTCAACGACATCGAGGCGCAAGCTGTCATCAGGTTTTTTTTCCCTGCAACGTAAGGTGCTGAAGGAAATTCATGCCATTCTGACAGAAACATTAGCTTGTTTCTTTTCTGGTCGGGCTAAGGACTTATCAGCATCCCTGTACAATTTTTCCACATTAACAGCATGCATCAAACCAACCCCAATGCATGTAGAAGTTGCAACAAAGAACCATCGTTTTCTGCAGTTATGACAATGTTGAAAACCAAGGTACTCACTATGAAATCAACAACTTTACATTACAGCACCTTATAATAATTTGGGTTACAAGATGGACAGTCAATTAGAGCAATATGCATATAGGTTTAAAGAACTGAACTGTTGGTTCATGGCAAGCATTTTTTTATTTGCTGCGTAACGTGAAACAGTCCTGATTCCTTGCATTGTAACTTCTTTTTTCAATGTAAGAAAATGGAGTTTGACTGGACACGTTTTTGAATAGCATAATATTAATTAAAAAGTTTCACATGTAGTAAGCCAAAATGTAAAAGTGACACAATATTTTCTGTTGTTTGAATATGTAATGTACCTAAGAGAAAAATACGGTAAGCAGTTTGTAAAACACAACTTATGAATTCAAGTGCATGAATGAGAATATACTTACAATAAAGAAAACTGCATACAAAGATGACCTGTGATTTATGAATTCCTCTGAATGGTACCCAAGTACATATAACAGTTCTGCATAAGGTTGAAGTTTGCTTACCAAATGGATTGGTACAATTACTTGAGAAGTTCCATCAAGAAGTAACAACAAAAGAGGAGTACAAATTTGACATTCAGGTGACGGCGCATCGTGATAAATTCTTATAATAAAACCAACTAGATGCACTAATTTTTTCAAATTTATTTTTGGAATAAAACTCTACATGTTTCGGACAGTTCCTCTGTCCATCATCAGGAGTTTTTCAGTGTACACACAGCACTGGTATATGTCATACTGGTTTGCTGACAGCTTGCGAGCAGGAACAGGACATTCTGTCCTGATCCTGTACGTTCCGTCCTGATCCTGCTCACAAGCTGTATGACATATACCATTGCTGTGTGTACGGTGAAAAACTGCTGATGATGGACAGAGGAACTGTCTGAAACATGTAGAGTTTTATTCCAAAAATAAATTTGAGAAATCAGTGCATCTAGTTGGTTTTATTATAAGAAGGAGTACAAGTCATGGGTGTGACTTCCTGCCAAATATACAAAGGCCATGGTGTCAGTATTTCATTTTGGGGGGAGGGAGGACGAGGAGACATAAAAAATCATGTAGTATATACAAACAGTGCTGTACCTTCCCTTTCCCTCCCAACCATGCCACTGTACCCTTTAAGCACATGAAACTGATGTACAGCCACATTCATGTCCAAATTCCATATAAACCAGATTAAGACTGGCTAGCACATGGCCGACACGTACTGCATTAATTCATTGTGATGGAGATGGGTATGTTACAACTTTTACCACAGATGTGCATTACCAGATTATCAGTAAACTGTATTGCTTAACCTTTTGGTGCCGGAATTATTTTTTTAATTTTAGCACACCCTGTATATAAAATGTGAATAATACAGGAACCAAATACGTTAGAATTATGAAACAAACTGCATTTTGAAGAGATAAAAAATGGAGAGTATATACAATGTTTAAAATATTCAGTAACTATATTTGTTGAATAAATATATAAAATGCAACTTTAGAGGTTAAGGGTGCGGTACGACCACTATAGTTGACATTAGGCGTCAAACAGTTAATGAATTACTGGCATTTACGTTCACTAAAATAATCTCAAATCACCATAAGAAATATTCCACGCCCACAAACACACTACATACCACTGTGAATTAAAGGCATCTTGAGGTGGCATGCCGTATCGCATAATGGCATTAAGGAACGCCTTTCTTTGTCGAGCATTGAAGCCCAGAACCTGCAATAAAAAGATGCATCTTGAAAAGAAGTGGTAATATAATCTCAGTACTACACTAAGTTTAAATCTTTTCCACTATTACTGACACAGTGTAGTTCAAACGGTAAAAAGGCAATTTGCACATTCATTAAACCCATGTGCAGTGATCAAAAGATCAATAAAAATATCCTGATTCAAAAGACAATTATTCAAATTATTACACCAACCACTGCACATATATAAAGTTTATAAAATTTACACATTGAAACATTAAAAACGCTCCGACATGTTTTGGTCCTAAGACCATTCTTGCTAAAGTCACACTAGAATAGTCACAGATTAATTTCGTTGTACAAGTTGGGTGTTGTGGCAGCATGCTGTGTTGTATAATGTTACGTTGCGAAGAGTGCCTTGATATGGATGTGCAGTGGTTGGTGTAACAATTGAGTAACTAGACAACATGCGCGGTATAACAATAAAAATACAAAAGACAATTACTTCTACTGCAGGTAAATTAAAATGACACTATTTCATTTATCAAAGCTTGTATTAAGTTAAGTTCTATGATAGCTTTGTGGCGGTTATGTTGATATATCAGTCAAATGACATTTTAAAGACTTACGAAGACAACCGACTGTGATTCTGAGATTGCAACCTCACTTTGTACTGTACTACCAAAACATAAAGAAACCTAAGTTCAGATTACTATATTCTACAAAAGTCTATAGTACAAAATACACGAAAACACAGATGAAATGCTGTAAAAAATCTGAAGCACATTCCAGAATACAATGTGTGGAAAGGCCTTTAAGAGAGATCCACTGTTCCAAGACCACTCTTCTAAAACTTCCCACATATCAATAAATGAAAATTATTATCCCGAGTTTCCCAAAGTACTAATTCATATCCTTCAATCAAGTAGCACTGTTTTTAACATGACAACTCGGATCTAAAAACTGCAGTGCTTGTTCCTCACGCACCTCAATGTTGCCACCAACTCGTGCTAACAACGGAGGCAACGGACGGTCCTTCTCATCTCTACGTTCCATGCGACGACGACTACGACGGCCAGGCTCACCATCAGTTTTCTCATCGAAGTCGTCATCTTCCTTATCGTCATCTGCTCAAAGAAAATTCTATCCTAAAACTTCAGCGTCCTATACCATTAATACAACAAACAGTCACACAGAACAACCAACTTGGAACCATCCAAACGTAGGTCTTCATTGGACAGTTTTCAGTGGTGGCATTTGTAATTTGTACATGTTCAGTTGCCTGTATACCAAAGGAAACAAAATAAGAGAAAGAGTTCTCATGTAAAGATGGTCACTAGGTGGAAGTGAATACATTAGAGCATGTGGTGTTAATAATGTGTCAGGCAAAGGTCATCCAAACTGACATATTTCATTTTGAAAAAGTTACCTGATGGAGCTGAGAAATCAGAGTTATAATCTGACAGATTCTCTTGCCACGTAGCATCATCCCTGCCTTCTACTGTACCATCATTGTAGTTAACCTGAAAGACATATTACAATTCTGAATGTGCTACATACAAGTACAGTTCGATTGAAACATGGACAATGTAACTGAACTGAATCTTATGCGTATTGGACCGTGCATCATCTTGATATTTGAATAAAGGTAGACCAACTAGATGACACTTGCTTTATTGTATATTGCTCAACATGTTTCAGATGTTAATACGTCCATCTTCAGGAGCTTGCGACTACTTGTGTTGTCTAGGCTGTAATGATAAGAGGTTTTGTGTGTTAACTTACCACTAGATAAATAAATTAACACACAAAAGCTCTATCATTACAGCCTACACAACGCAACAAGTAGTCACAAGCTCCTGAAGATGGACGTATTAACGTCTGAAACGTGTTGAGCAATAGATAATAAAGCAAGTGTCATCTAGTTGGTCAACCTTTATTCAAATAACTGAACTGAGTTCAATTTTCAATGTTCCACACACATAACAAATCTTTCTTCCGTGCGCAATGCAAAAATAAAAAACTGGAAGACAAACTATTTCTGTCAAAGCTTTATAACCGTCATCTTATTCCTTATGATGCAATGTATTAATATGTATGCTAGTTGCTAAAGATCCTATGTATACAATACACTCCCCCCCCAACAAAACCAAAGAACTCTTTCCCCAAATTTGCATTATTAAGTTAACACATTGTGGACGGGTGATGCAGATTTGTGTCTATACATTACAACTGTGCAAGACTGATGACGCACATTTGCGTTTTTAACACGCGCTTGGTATTCCACGCACTATACAACTGCTTAGTGCCACTCCACAAGGGGGAATGTTTCCAGAGGTACCACACCCTCCAGCACTACTAGGGTCTTTGGTGAGTATTTCCTGAAAATTTCACTTCACAAAAATAGATAGTGAATTTTTTTTATAAATTTTTAAAGAAACACAGTACGAAAGTTGATTTAAGTTGTTTAAACCCCAGAAACGGACATTTTAACAATTTAAATGTCCCGTCCTCAATGTGTTAAGAAGGCACTGTTGCCGATATGCAAACTCCACTGCTGTGTAACTGCACATATAAGTACAGAGAGCAAAACAGAGGAGCTGCAAGGGTAGATGATGGGTGTTGGAATTATAACAATTAAACAGGTTGTTATGTACCAGGACTGAATTATCAAACTAAAACACTGTTTACAAATGGACAACAGTGGCAACACTATGTGACATATGCCACCCAAAGACATAAAACACATTAAAAAAAAAAAATGTTTCTCTTCATAATTGGAAGATATGTGAACATCAAATTCCACACCACTACAAATGGATTCACACCCTACTTTTAACACCATGGAACTCAAATAGCAAAAACACTAATTTCCTCCACAGTCCAGCAAGTTGTAGTAATAAAGACATTTACTTAAAAAAGAATTCAATAACAAATTGACACAAGTCAAAGTCCAACATACATAAAGGTACTGTGTGTTGTTACTTCATATATATATGAAGTATTTCTGTCAATCTTGTGTTTATCGGACCGTGCGTCATTGTGATAGTTGAAGAATAAAAGACAAACTTGATGTCACTTGCTATTTTATTTCACTTCTTATGTGCTCAACATGTTTCGGACATTAATATATCCATCATCAGGAGCCTGCGACTATTCTGTTGAATTACCACATTGGTCTTACTGTTCTTGGTTCGATGTGTGTTGGAGATTTGGTGTGGCTGGGTTGGAGTGGTATCCGTGTTGCAGGCTGCAGCCTGTAACACGGATTCCACTCCAACCCAACCACACCAAATCTCCAACACACATCGAACCAAGAACAGTACGACCAATGTGGTAATTCAACAGACAAAGTCGCAAGCTCCTGATGATGGATTATATTAACACATTGCTGTCAGGCTGGTCTTTTAATTAAATACCCCCTGGTGACCGGACGTTTTAAACGCTTTGAATGTTCAACCCCATAACATATTCTTACTCATGGTTTGACACTGTAGATTAGGCTCCTGAGCCCCAAACTGCAGAAAATGCATGTAGATAGTCTAGTAGTTCGTCACTG
>Ga0123354_10019344_pt1 | contig 10693 bp, 9 predicted proteins | sample TergutLab28metaG_2_FD_97872 | JGI IMG/M metagenome (GOLD analysis project Ga0123354, IMG submission 97872) | Labiotermes labralis P4 segment gut microbial communities from Petit-Saut dam, French Guiana - Lab288 P4 | ecosystem: Host-associated > Arthropoda: Insects > Digestive system > Gut ...
AATTATAAAAAAAATAAGTATTTTTTATGGAGGGGGAGGGGGAGATATCTGACATCACTTAAGTCAAGCATGAACACTGGACTCATTACAACAAGAAGCATAAGAACTTTCAACACGCTCTGCATGACTGAGGGCAGAACAGTATTGAGCAAATGTACTATTGTTGCTGTAATTTCATGCTCACTGCCAAACATGCTGTGCTAGCTGTAATTGTGAAGTCGGGGTAGCTCCGTTGGCACAGCAGCCAGGCTAGGGGATGGATGAAAAAGGAATCACAGTTCAGTTCCTGGAAGGGACAGAAGGTTTTTCTTCACCTCCAAAGTATACAGGATGGTTCCACAGCTCACCTACCACACCATTCAGTAAGGAAGCAGGGCATCTCCCCAGAGCTAAAGTGGCCACCAGGAGGGGGCATGGTTAAGCTGACACCTCACCCCCATCTAGTGACATGGTTAAGAATGCACAGTTACACCTCCAATCCCCCATATGCCTTCATAGCACAGTAATTACTCAGTGACAGCTTTCCGTGAATGACATACAGTATCTACAGCAAATTCAACCTTCACTACTATTCCAGTACTACTCACACACTAGGAACACCAAACTGTTTATGCATGAAATGGAGAACAAAGCACTAAAAGCACATGGCTAAAGACATATGATGTGTGAAAAGGGGTAAAAATGTTCCAGACATGGTGCATCTGGTTAGGTACCACAATGGTCAAGCTTCTCCTGACCATCTTGTGGGAACTAGTAATATATTTGGAGCCCAAATGGAGCCCTTAGCTGGAGAGGGACTTACACGCACAGTGATGCAGTCTGCAACAGGCCTTGATGGCAGCCCTCTACGACTGCATCTTTCTGCTAGTTCTGCCTTTCCGTCTATGTAAATTGTGAAAACATTAATTCCCTCTAGGTATTCTGACAGTTAAAATATAATATTTTTCAAACACAATGGTGAGAAAAATTTGTCACTTAAATTTTATTGTCAAACACACTGTGAAATTATTTCCTTCAACATACATATTTTTTAGGTGTTTGACTTAACAATGTTGTCAATTCCTAAGGTTATATAGCGTCAGTGGTAGATGAATGCATGAGCATTGGGTGTTAAGTGGAGTGGCAGTGACTGGGGAGAAGTGTAGTACTCACAGAAAGGCCTGCCCCAAGGCCTCTAAGCCCACCACAAATCCCACATTCATTGGCCTTAGTTTGAACCTGGGCCTCCGCACTGACAGGCCAGTAGCTAACTGCCTGAGCCACAGCATGACCCATACATGTTGCCCTAGATCAAGATATGTATGCACTTCTCCACTGTATGCAAATCAAATTTCCAAACAGCCACGAACAGTTTTTCAAGTATCCACTATAAGCATGTGACTTGCAAGTTGGGAGTGGCATTATCAAGTGTTCCATCAGTTTCTGATACTCTGCTAATGCAACTGTCCCTCTCCCTTTTTCGGACAGTGCACAATAGAAATGCCACTATACGCATGTCCTACTAATGACAATTTGATGTAAGCTTCACACTGTCAGTAACAGTGCAACTTGCATACTGTACAGTCCTATATAATGGTAAGTACTTGCTATATACAATTCACACAGCCATGATAAATTCATTTTAACATCTGTTTACAAAGTATTAGGTTACTTTTGGTAATACATTCTTCCACATTTCATTTAAGTTACCTTACCAGGTTTTTCCCTTTCATCTTTTGCATGCACAATAAGTCTAACTGCAATAAAACATGCAAAAACATAAATAATAATAATATTCCACATTACCTGATAACTGGAGGTACAATGGGAGTGGAGCAAATTGCAGAGTTTATATCATCAGGAGGCAGCAAATCAGCTTCAGCTTCTTCAGTCTGCATTACATTATCCTCTTCTCGACTTGTATCAAGCCACCTGCTCTCATCTTCAGATTCTGTCTTTTGACACTCAGGTTCCTCTTTAACAACTACTTCTACCTGACTAGACAGGGAATGCTCAATGTCATCACTTCTGACAGCAGCTACACAATCATCCGTATCCTTTAAAAAAAAAAAAAAGGATAAGCATATAAACAATATAGGAGATGGAAGAGCATAGTTGGTAATGAGACTAGGCTACAAGCTGGACTATCTGGAGTTCAAATCCCAGGAGAAACAAGAAGTTTTTTCTTGTCCAATACATCCAGACCTGCTCTGGGACCCACCAGCCTCCTGATTAATTGGCTCTTATTGCTAGGGATAAAGGTACTGGGATGTAAGGCTGACCACTCACCTCTGTCCAGTGCTGAGGTTAAGAACAGACACAGCTCATTTTTTTTAATAGTACTCAGCAATAGAGAATAGCAGCACTTCTAATAATGATGACACATTAGACAAATATTACAAATTCAAAACTTAGGCAAAAACTTTCTACATAATCTGACAGGGGTGTTACACATATATATGCATAAATACAAAACCCATAAGATATTAACAACAAGGGGTATTTGGGTATTTTCAACCTTACCTGCTGTAATGGGATGAGTAATGGCACCTCCTCATTTTATACAAAAAAAATGAGTGGAGCTACACCTCCACCCCCCCCCCCATGTGCCTTAATGGTGCGAACTGGCAAACCACTACCTTTTTACATAGACAAAATATTATTATATACATACATCTTTAGCCATATTACTTTAATTGGTCAAAATTCTAAATTGGTAAAGTTCTATATGAAATTAGATCAGCCAGTATTTTTAGAACTCAAAACAGAAAAGAACTCACCCCTTCAGCTACCAATTAGTCTGAGAAACAATTAGCAGAGGTGTTGAGATGGTGGTGAGAAAGGGATGTATAGATTTTTTTGAAACAGTAACCATCAACTGACTGGTGATGTTCTGTTTCATGCACTAAATCGTTCTCCTACCAATGTCTTTATTAAAGTTGCATGCAAGAACACAGCAAAGTGTAAAGACAGTTTCCTAATAAAATTAAATCTAACACATGAAGTGTTGACTCCTGTTTATGAACTGAACCACTGGTATACCCACTGTCTAATCCTAACATGTAACATCAATGAAATTGGTCCAGTGTCTAGTCCTGTCTGCATTACAGTCATCCCTCACTTTAAGAAGTAACTGGTTCCTCAGTGAACTGTTCACAAAGGGATAATTTCTATATCAAAGACCCAATTCCTGTTAATTTAAGTGGGAAAAATTATAACTGGTTCCTCAGGCCAAAAAGCCACCCCTTTACCCCCATAATAAGACAAAGCATAATATATACTCACTGAAACCAAGACAACCTGACCAAAACATTTTCTGCTAGTTGTCACAATCAACATTTTTTATGTTTGCCACCCTGAAGTGTTACATACATAAATATACAATGATGTATCAGTCAGACACAACAAAAATTCATTATGTTTATTATTGTATTAGGGCAACATGTTTCGATTCTTATAGAACCATCTTCAGGCCCTTCTAAGAATACAGACCTTTACTTAGCAATGTTTAAAATGTGCTGTGGGAACCCTAACGCTTACATTCTTGACAAAACTATGTATAAAATGCATGTGTCATTATGTTCTTATTATACAATCAGGATACTTATTTCTAAAACTTTAACCGGTATGTATGAAGTAGGTTACGTGTATGTATTTGAAATGTGTTGTTACAGAACTCTGGATATTGTTATATATATTGTTGCTAATTATAAAATATGTATATAAGCTTTAAAACGTTAAAAACATTAAAAAACTATGCAGTAATGTTGCACTTATTATGTGATATCATCCTTATGTTGATATTATATTCTTGACGAACGTTTAGGCTCTTATCTCCAATGCTGAGTGGTTGGATTTCTATAATGACAGTGAAGGTGTATTGATATAATTTATTTCATGAAGCAAGCTTATTGCTCTTGTGCAACTTGTCATTCATGTATGCTGACTATGTAGTCTTTGTCACACTGTATGTCAGAAGAGATTCCTGTTTGTTGTTATATGCTAGGGTTGGTTGCTGTTTATTATATCCACGCTGCACTGGTTTTGCTTCTGATTTTTTTTTTTTGGTTGCTTTGTTTTGATTCCCATGTTACACTGAATTGTATTTGCGACGTTTTAGGGTGTGGTTAACTTCGAGACTATGACGTAGCGTGAATTCTTCCTGTGAGCAAGCTCTCACAGGAAGAACTCACACTACGTCATAATCTAGAAATTAACTACACCCTAAAACATCACAAATACAATTCAATAAAAAAAATGAGAGAGCAAAGTTGCATACCCTTGGATACTAAAGCATTTTCTTCCCAAGCATGAACATTTTCTTGTCAGTGTTAAAATGATATAAGATATTGTTCTGCATAAAATCTGTATAAATACAATTTTCATATACCATGGAATGTGTCTATAGTATTTCTAAACTAAACCAAAGCTATACAGAATCACTAAGATCCAGTGGTTCCCAAAGTGTACTCCACATGGATACCAATGGCTGTGGATGCTTTTCTGTAATGGCTACTTTGGAGTTTATTTATTCTTTTAATTAAAGGAATGTTTTGTTAAAATAATTGTGAAATTTCTTTAAGTGGTGATGTGTTTATATCATGTGACTGTTAGAATATCTAATGAAGAAACTGCCTGTACCCATGAAGCAAGCCACAGTCAGTTTAATTAAGGTCAAATCATGCAATTCATTGTTCCTTATACTGATGGTATGTATACATGGCTATCTAAAATCAGTCCGAGACATAAATTTTTAATTTTGGACACTTATCATCTGGACACTATATTTACATGTGCAAGAATGTGAGGATCCATGGTTATTTCTCGAAGCCAAAAAGGGTCCATGAGCAACACTGTCTCGGAAACATTGCCCTAATCTAGACCATAAACAATTACACTTTTATATTGCATCAACAGAAACCTACAATGAAACATATGAGAGTAGCATAACAGGTGGAAGCACAAACAATGGTTGTACACTACTCTCCAACAGACAATACAAGAAGTTTTAGGACAACAGTCGATGAAATTAATGAGCATAAAGTGATGTATTCGTGTTGTCATACAAGTAATTAACCTTTAAACAAATGAGCTGGTATTCAAATTTTGGTACATGGTTTAAGAAAATGTATGATTTAAATAGAAAAGGATAAATTATGAAATGAACATCATTTTGACAAAAATAAAACAGACTCTGCAACAAGTCTTAATAATGCAGTAACTTCCCTAGTTGCGTAAATATATAAAATGAAGTTCCAGGGGCATTTTTAATGTGCGTTCACATACACAAACATAATTCATTTAAAGCTTAATGCCACAAAATTACTACTGACAGTTGGTCATAATATATATGTGACACTAAGTCCTCTTTGTGTTACAGTGTTTGTAAACTGAACTACAACTAAATGCAACCTCTAACCACAGAACTCATCACAAACCACTACACATTATATTTTTGACAAACTTTGTTGTCAAATAAGTAATTATGGGGTGTGAAATAAGAACATGAAGTTACTATTTTACTGCTGGTATTTCCTGCTTATATATATGTGACAATGTTCCAACATTAAGAAAACTGAGTTGCCAAATGAGAGGACATAAACATCACAACAAATATGGTATGTTTTCTTCATTCTTGTTCTTACTGCATAATGCTTAAAATAACTTAGTTTACACACTTGGAAATACCCCTTCCAATTTAGTTTACACACCATCAAATAATGGGGACATCGGCAAATACTACATGAGAAGCAGCCATGACATACTTTAAGGTTACACACAGGTATCTGTCTAGAGATACAAGAAATTAAAAACACACACACAGACAGGATAGCCAGTCTCCATATAAACATTTGAATCTAGAACCTTCTGAATACCAAGTAAAGGCACAAACCATTCTACCATAATATTCAGCACCAAAACCGTTATACATATACATTTCAGAATGCTGTAACCGATACAGAACATCATATGCTACCCGTTAACAACTGCTCCTATCCTACCTACGTGTGGTTGATATAGCAACTCGTTACAGGCTGGACAGTTTGGGATTTGACCCCTGCTGAGCGTATGATTTTCTCTATCTGTCCAGACCATCCCTGGGGGCCCACCAGCCTTCCGTACAATGAAAACTTGATCTCTGTCCCAGGGATAAAGTGGCCACGCCATGGCACTGATCACCAAAGTGTCAAGGTTAAAGAAAGACAAGACCCGTACATTTACTAACCCCCCCCCCCCTTCCAGGGCCAACATGGCATGTTTAGGGTAACTTTATCCCCTTTTTTAACTTATCCCATCTACAAATGTTATCAGCCAAGTTACTACTTACATGCAGCCCACCTAAAAAATTGCTCCATGTGGCCTTTATGCAGTAATCGTTACAAGATGCCTGATCTAATAAGGCTTATCTAGTAAATCAAAGAAATGATTTTAAACTAAAAGCCCATACATGAAAACAAAATGTCATTTATTCATCGAACACAACCACTTATTTTCTTCCTTTATTCAAGCTTAATGGGATCCCATACAGTGCATATAATTGCATTATATTTTACATTACTCTGAGATTTTGTGTTGGAAGCCTGATTATGGTCATCATTTGGCCAAAACATGCAGCTATGTTTGAATAAAGGAAGATAATAATTGGTCATGTTCAACAGACAGAAGATGTTTTGTTTTTATTTGTTCTACAGGCACAATGGAATGTCCTCCATTAAATAAAATCCTGTAGTCAAAACTGAAATGCCGTACACATACTATCAACCAAATCCTGTAAGACAAAAATATCATGTTTTTGGGTCTGCATGACTATGTACAAATGGCAGTCTACTGTAATATATCTAAAGGAGGAATAAAAAATGTCAGCACTTTTACCTCTTCTGCTGGTGTTGGTATTGCTGTTGCTATTTGCTGTGATAATAATGGATCTTGTACTGGATTCAGTTCTGCTGAAAACTGTGGCACTGGCTTTTCATCTTCGTGTACATACTCCCGAGAAACACTTTTGGGCACTGGTACTGTCAACGAACATGATACACAATTCCTTAATGTTTCTTCAGATTTCAAACAACTTTCTTGAAACTCACGAAATACTTCCAGTTTATGTAAACAATTATGGCAGATTACTTTTGGAAGAGGATCATTTTCGTGGACCTGAAAAAGAAACAACAAACATTACAGAAACCACACCACTTCACAGCAGTGGATTGCAAGGATTAAATCTATTTATGGTATGGGTAAATTCAAAAACTGGTCACAATATGACATGCCTGGTTATGTCACCAGTCACCTACATGACTTTAGTATAAACACTAAAATGTGTAACTTATTCTCAAGAAATCTACCTGTAGAATTTATTTTATTTTTTTAAGTTTTAACATCACAGTCTTTACAGCAAGTAATTAAAATACATAATCTGCAATTACTAGTTGGATAAAGAATACGATGGTACATAAATAAATGAATAGCATACAGCTGTTACAATCTTGGCACCCTTTCTTCAATTCCCCAAAACAGTTATAATTCTCTATCACACTCATTTCACAGTGAAGTAAATTGCCTTTACCAACAGCAGTTTGACAAGTCATGGTATAACCAAACATTTATGCACACAAGACTGTAAATGCCTACAGTGGACATTGAAGAGATGAGTTTGGTAAAAGGAACTATAAATGACATGCTAACATCCATGCAAAGTATTTACTGAGATAATCTGAAAGACATATTTGTTTGTACGTGAAAGTAAACTGCAATGAACAGAAAATGTGTTTGTCAGCTGCATCTGCAACTTTCGTTCAACACGTTCTTGACTCCAACCAACATTCAAGGAGTCTTCATGTACACAGAAACCCATGGAAGACTTCATATAAATTACTAATTTTAGGTTTTTTTAATGACTGGAATGTAACGTAATGTAATTTATTTGCGTTCTATAAATGCAAATTAGGATATAATCCTGTGGATATAGACACTGTCACATACATACTAACATAATATACATAGTGTTGGAAGAATCTTAGCTATAAATAAAAGTACAATAATAAAACACCTAAAACCAATTGTCAATTCAGTTTTCAATGGAATATCTCTGATAATTAAAATATTCTTTATATTATAATAGGCATTTATAAGTAAAAACCTCTTTAAAGCATTCCAAAACAGTACTATCTCATTAGCCAAGTCTTTGAGATCGTGAGTAAGATTGTTAAAAATTTTAATTGCTGAGTCGTACATTCCCTTTTGGAACTTTGTTAGATTAGCTGTAGGTGGATGTAAGTTGGTTTTAAATCTTGTGTGAATACTGTGGATCTGATTGTTTGTATAAAATAAATGTTTGTTTTTTATCACAAATATTGATATTGAGAAGATATATTGAGAATATAAGGGTAGTATTTCTAATTTTTTGAACAGTTCCCAACATGAATCTCTCCTTCTTGAATTTGTGATAATTCTAATCACCCTTTTTTTAATTTTGAAAATCTTATCACTATATGGTTGATTTCCCCCCTTAATTATCCCATAACTCATAACTAATTGTATGTATGCAAAATAGACCATTCTTAAAGTTTCTGGAGACATTATAGCTTGTGCCATTCCAATTACAAAACATGCTGTATTCAATTTGGACATCATTTGGTTTATATGAGCCATCCATGATAGGGAGTCATCAATGATCAAACCCAAAAATTTAAAATGTATCAACAAATGTACACAAAACTGCCCAATATAAAATATCATGAAAATGAATTCAGAAGTTTTTATGTTGCTTCATGGTTACAGAAAGAACATCTTCAATATGTATTCTGCAAGGTTTTAAAAGCAGTTAAAAACAATTCCTGCAGTATGCCTGCTAAGTGACACAAACCTTCAATTAGTGTGGCATGAGCACTGGCCAATATACAAAACCAGAATCTCCCAATACAAAGCAAGAATGCCAATCACTTCACTGCAACATCATAATGTGTTAAAACAGACAAATTCAGTATTTGCCAATGCCCTTAACAAACTGGGAAGGGACGTGGAAACAAGTGATTATGGCAGTATTTCATGTACTATCCTAACATTTCCTTGCAAGGACTAAGGAGCTTCACTTAGGATAGCCAGTATCTTGGCCAAGATGAGATATCTGTTACCAAATCAGATGCTACATTTTAATGAGTAAACAAAGAGTCCCTTTTTTGACCCACCTGTGTCCATCTGGCAAATGCCAATTTTCCTGGGCAAAAATATAAAATGTGTTTATTTAGTGACGTAAAGACTCTGCCTAAAAGGAGTAGTCACAATCCAACTGCACTCTACCTGCCTTTTGGGATCTGCCTGTAGCATATATTTAATAGAATCAAGATAATGTACAGTATACAATTTAAACTTTACATGGTATTGGTAAAAAATATAATCAAAAAATTGCTACTAATAACAAAAAAGTTATGGTATTAAAAGGGAAATTTTCTGATTATAGCCAAACAACTACTGACAATCAGTTAGTGCTGATAACTCAATTATATGGGAAGTCACAATGTATACATCAGACAAAGAATTAAATAACTGATTCAACAAGCATGACAAAACACATGGTACCTTAAGAAAAGACTAAAAGAAGGAAAGAAACACAGCAAAAATTCTATAAAATGACAGCACTAGCAACTTCTCTATACAGAAGTGGACCTTAAATAATTAAAGCAACACAAACATAATACAATCATTAGAAATAAATACTCAAGAACAGTTGAAAAGGATGCACTAAACTAGACCATATAATGTGTGAGGATATTAGGAACAAACTCACAAAATAATCCACAAAACATTAAGTAGATAAGCACTGAATAAACCATGTGAAAAGAATGAGTGTTGAAAACATGCCAATATATTTGTTAGAATCTTAGTTTATATGGCTCCAATCATTGACCAGTTCCTGTTAGCTAACATGATAGCGCACACTAATCAACATCTTGTGCAGCAAATGTTGACAAACGTTACCTTCCCACACAGACAGCTTCCCAAGGCACTATACAATCTCTGTTACAAAACCTCAACAAAGGATGATATATGGGCAAGGAAAAAGGGCTATGTTCTCACACAAACATAACATATCTGTCAGGACATATGATTGCATGGATATACATTACCAGTTTCAACACAAGCTGCAGTGTGCAACACACATACATAAAATCTTTCAATCTGCCTACCCTCTTTATTTACAATAATACTTCTGTTTTTTATTATACATTACCTGTTTCACCCACTTATAATGTTTTAACAGTTTTATCAACATCTATGTAAAAGGAACGAGATCTCCTCCCATTTTATATTAAGTCAACTATATGGTTTTTCTTTAATTCAAAATGATGCATGGTCAAATGATTGCCTGACCAAAACGCCAAAACGCTGTGAATTATTGATGGTTTTGTTGCATGGTGGTATATTTAATAAATATACAGACTGACTTGCATAATGGGGATGTGTCAGCCACTTAAAAATTATTAAATGACGACTCACTAAGCCACTGAACCCAAACTGTCACAAGAGTCATTCTGTCTGTGAAAGTTCTTGTCTGTGGTTCACCAACTTAATGTTCTAAAAAAGGCTGCTGACAAAAACATGTGTGTGAAAATAAGGCATATACACTCCTGTACATACACCCCTCCCACAACACCCAAACAAATACATAAAAAATAAAAACACACAAACATTCACTTAAATTTTAATTTTCACAAAT
>Ga0123354_10019345_pt1 | contig 10693 bp, 4 predicted proteins | sample TergutLab28metaG_2_FD_97872 | JGI IMG/M metagenome (GOLD analysis project Ga0123354, IMG submission 97872) | Labiotermes labralis P4 segment gut microbial communities from Petit-Saut dam, French Guiana - Lab288 P4 | ecosystem: Host-associated > Arthropoda: Insects > Digestive system > Gut ...
ACATCTTACGTAGAAACTGCCTTCTAAAACAAGTTATTGAAGGAAAGATAAAGGGACAGATAGAAGTGACAAGAAGACGAGGAAGAAGGCGTAAGAAGTTACTGGATGACCTTAAGGACAGTACAGGATACTGTGAATTGAAGGAGGAAGGCTCTAGATCGCACTGTGTGGAGGAATCGTTTTGGAAGAGACTTTGGACCTGTCGTTTGACAGATTACTGATGATGATGATGATGATGTTTCGAGAAATCTGTAGGTGGCCGTCCGGTGCACCGAACGGCCACCTACGTAGTGTGACGATACCAGATGCTGTATAATACAATTTTGACCTCCTGATGATGAGCGCATAGCGCTCGAAACATGTAGAGGCGTATAATAAACTTATTATAAAAGAAGATTTTGTGCATTAAGTTGGTTAAGTGCTAACTTTATCTGTGTTTTTGATTGATAAACTGCTTTTTGCAGAAAGTATTGAGTTAGATATGACTTTCATGTAAACCCACTGCGTGCCAATTCTTTTTTCTGAGGTTCAACAGCTCGACTTTAGGCCTCGGCCGCCTCACTGTTCAGGGTTCTAAATCATACACTCTGGGTAGGACTCCTCTGAATGAGTGATCAGCATGTCTTAGAGGCCGCTACCTACACAACACACAACAAACAGAACAGAGAACATTCATGCCCTCAGCGGGATTCAAACCGAGATCCCAACAATCAAGCAGCTGGCGCCCTACAACTTAGACCTCACGGCCACCGGGATTGCCTTTTGGGCTAATTGGGATATTAAATTAACACAATTTCTATTGCGGTTCGAAATAAACGCTATAATCTAAATAAATACATTCCGTACCCTCTGAAAAGAAACATGCAGCCAGATGGGCGCCCTCCAAGTTCCTGCACAAAGCACACGCTCTAACTGCAAGAAGTAGTGTTATATATATATATATATATATATATATATATATAGTCACTGTACATACTTAGGCCTTCGGAGGAGCGGACAGTCGATACTTCAATGTCAGTTTCTCCCAGCTGATCTTCTAGTATTTGTTTTTATTAGGTATGCACTCGCCTGTTTTTATACTCCTATCCTGATTAGTATGTTGTAGTCACACATTTCGTCATTCATTCATTCATTCCGTAGTCTGTCTTACGAAAGGTCCATAGGCTCACGAGTTCTGCAACCAGTGCGACCTACTGCTTCCTCTTGCAAATTCCAACATCACTCTCTTTTCCTTAATGTTATTTATTGTCCGTCTTACACAACAATATGATGTAAATTAAGTTATGAACAATTAATAAAGCTACATGTTTCAACCTCTTGGGGTCATCTTCAGGCTTATAAAATATGAATCATACAAGGTACGTCTGAAGTTGTTACCTACGGGAACCCGTAGGTTACTACTTCAGACGTACCTTGTATGATTAATATTTTATAAGCCTGAAGATGACCCTAAGGGGTTGAAACATGTAGCTTTATTAATTGTTCATAACATAATTTACATCATATTGTTGTGTAAGACGGACAGTAAATAACATTGTTATATTAGCACAACGGGATGGAACACCCACAATTTAGAATCTTTTCCTTATGGTCATCCAGTAAATTCTTACGTCTTCTTCCTCGTCTTCCCGTCACTTTTATTTTTCCCTCTATCTTTCTTTCAATAGCGTGTTTTAGACGGCAGGTCCTAGGCAAGATGTGGCCAGGTCAGCCAGCCTTCCTTCTTTTTACTGTTTGTAGGATATTCCTCTCCTCCCTGACTCTCTCTAATTCTTTCTTCTTCATTTCTCACACGATTTATCCAACCCATTTTCTCCACTCTTCTCCAGCAACATATTTAAAAAATTCCCCGGTATTTTTGATCTACTTTCCGAAGTGTACGCATTTTTCGACAGTCTTTAATAAACATGATTGATTTAGTTACCTAAATAAGGATCCTCATTCGGCAGTAGATAAGAGAAGCCTGGAAGCCGAAGGGTGTACTGCAGACAGAGTAGCCTGCTAGACAATCCTGTGGTGTTTAAACTATAAGGTGAGGTAAATTCAGTCAAAAAACACAACTATAATATAATAACAATTCGTATATGGCTAAATGATGGTGTTTATTAGCAATGGAAAAACTACATGTTTCGGCCTATGGAGGCCATCTTCAGGTTTTGACAACTTTCTTGCTAAAAGAGTTTTATGTAATATGCAAATCCCGCGTGGTGATGTTGAGGTCTCATCATCATTTTGCCTCCCACCAAACTTAGCTTAAAAAATATTCTGAATGAAGGCATCACGATGTGCTTGAAAATCAATTAGTATTACACAAACGTACGTCAGCACAGTCTATAATATAGAATAAATAGATTGTGCTGATGTACATTTGTGTAATACTAAATAGCTTAAAAAAGCACGCAAAATGATGAGATCTCAACATCACCACGCAGTTTAGGCATATTATATGAAACTCTTTTAGCAAGAAAGTTGTCAAAACCTGAAGATGGCCGCTATAGGCCGAAATTTCCATTGCTAATAAACACCATCATTTAACCATATATTATATTTGTTTTTGACTGAATTTACCTCACCATATACTGCTAGCTAATCGTTTCAGAGACGGCTGCATTTACGTTCAACTGTTCCCTAATGCTTACGTTATACGTTCACCTCGCAGCGAAAGCAAGAAACAGATGAATTGCGTACAAATGTGTTTAGTCTGTCCTTTTGGATACTTTACGTCACCAGAAACACAGACAGGCAATTCAGAGATCGTAAATAACGCAGTCTTAAAACATAGTCAATTTAATTTTATTCGCAAAATGGATTCGAAGTCTGTGGTACTCTTGTCAGTCATTCTGAATTCTGGTAGTTAAGTTTAATGGCAGGTTCTTATAGACTTTCTTTTAAAATTTAATCCGCCCGGGCGAATGCAGTGTGTGCCGGGTGTTCTCTACCAGCCAGCCACTCTTAGTTTATTTGGACTCTGTCATCCCGTTGACGGAGCAGAGAATGTAAAAAGCAACATCGCGGGTTCCGAGAAGTTATCCCTTCCCAGTTTGTTTAGAACTTTGAAGGATTTTTCCAATGTAACACATACAGCGGTTTGACTCTCACAAAATTTGGTCAGTTAACAAATGCATCCCTTTTATTACAAGCAACTCTGAGCCCACACAAACACAAACACAAATACACACACACACACAAGAATATAGGCCGACTATCCCTTTTAGTTACCTCTTACATAAAGTGTGGGCCGGGTAGCTCAGTCGGAATAGCGACTGACTACGGGCTGGACGGTCCGGGATCGAATCCCGGTGGGGACCAGATTATCCGCCCATCCAGACCGGCCCTGGGGCCCACCCAACCTCCTGTAAAATGGGTACCGGCTCTTTCCCAGGGGTAAAGTGCGGCTGGGGCGTGCTGCTGACCACTCACTCCCTTCTAGTGCCGCGGTCATGGAAGAGTAGAGCTATACCCCTACCCAACATCTGGCCCACACCGGACCTGTAACGGGATCACTTTACTTTACACAAAGTGGTTAACTTTGCAGGCTGAAGGCTTCAGTTATATATCTAGAATACGGAGCAGACTGGTGTAGTGGCGATGCTCTACCCGTGCACCCAGCAAGTTACCAATTCGCAACTCGATTCTTACTTTGCGATATGCTCATTAAAACTCTACATATTTCTTCTCCTGTGTCTTCAGCGGTAAAGGCAGTAAGTGCAATTCAGCCACTAGCACCCCCTTCTAAAACGCTGCTGACCACTTGCGACCATATTTCCGTCCGTTTGCCAAGTCTAAATTACAGTCACGAGTCGCTTAACGACGTTTCGGTCAACGACGGACCGCATACACACGACGGTGGTCACACAAGAATATAATATTATAACATAATAATACCATTGCGTTACAGTTGCCTACAGTATTCAGTACAAAACTTGCTGTATAGTTTTGTAGCCTAGGAACAATAGGCTATACCATATTGCCTAGGTGTGTAGTAGGCTATACTATCGAGGTTTGTGTACGTACACTCTATGACGTTCGCACAATTACGAAATCGCTAAACGACGCATTTATCAGAACGGACCCCCTTCGTTAAAAGACTCACGACTGTAAAAGCGCAGGAGGAAGAGTTTGTGAAGCAAATGGCAATGTATCTGGCGCAACTTACATCACGTGACTAAGTGACTGAGCCATAGGCGTGCTTAGGTTTCAGTATGATTTATCGCCGAAATGTTTCGTTGGTACCGTTATTTATTGGTTTGTTTGTTTGTATGACACTGGTGGAACTACAAGGTTTTCCTGAAACGTCGCCGATACGTTATCCCGAAATGTCGATAACCAACTGCTAACCAAAGCCGCCCAGCATCCCAGAAGAGCGAAGAACTGAACTGCAATGTGGCGGAAGCCTAAAATCTCCAATAATGAACAAGTTGGGTAAAAATTAAGACAATCAAAAACACTTCCACTAACAAACTGAGTGCTGTCAGGAGTTGTCTATAGAAAGTGCACTAAGTAAACAACTTCGTAGTTGAATAAAGAGAGACCAACTTGACGTCACTTGCTTTATTATTTCATTATTTACTGCTCAACATGTTTCGGATGTTAATACATCCAGGCTTCAGCCTGCATACGGATACCACACCACCCCAGTCAAACCACAACGTAACACCAACACATATCGAATCAGAGCAATACAACCCATGAAATAACTCATCAAATAAGTCGCAAGCTCCTGCGGATGGATGTATTAACATCCGAAACATGTTGAGCATTAAATAATGAAATAATAAAGCAAGTGGCATCAAGTTGGTCTCTCTTTATTCAACTATCAAGCTGGTGCACGGTCCAATAAACATAAGATAAACAACTTCACTATGTGCACTTCCGTGCTCCGGAACTACTGAAAACTCTTGCAGGATCCCGATGTGTAGAGCATCTTTAACAAATTTCTTGCACTATTTTTCTTGTCGTCTTAACCTGTCCACAAAAGTGTGGCTATTTTGCACGCAATTCTAAACGTACCTCATCTAAATCGTAGGAACGGTTTGTGATAGAAAGAAATTACGGTCATGGCAGGTTCCGGTGAAACCCTGTTATGAAATATGTTGCGAGGAACAACAAAGGTAAAAAGAAGAATCTAAAGAGAGAATAATAAGGGAGGGAGGATTAATCAGATGGCTGGGTACGTATACTGACTACATCAAATGTATCAATTTTGTAACTGTTCAGAATTATCTGAAACAAGGAAGTGCTTCGGCGTCCAGTAGGTGCAGTAAGGTATTAGGATACATCAGGGAAATTAGGACATACGATACTGAATGCAGCACATCAGTTACAGGCGGGAGAAATGACATAATGCGAAGCGAAGAAAATGAGATTTTACATGAGTTTGGTTGGATACCGCCACAGATAGAGCCTACCAGGGCAATCTAGGGCAATATCAAGTTTGGGGGAGGAATAGGCTTAGTCCGTTTTCTGGGATAACATAGGCCTGTATGAAGTCGTGGGATTAATGAGAATGATTCAGAAAGGAGTCCAGTGTTGGGGGTGAAGTCAGGCAATGATATAAGTGGACGTGAAGTGTGGGATGGACCACACTGTCCTAGACAACAGTCCCTTTTCTAGGACAGCAGTCTCCAAAATCTTAATGTCTCTGGAAACCTTGTGACGGAATATAAATTCCTAAGGATACTACGAAAAGCAAAAGAATACTTTTGTGTCAACAATGTAATAAAACTATTTTGAGAAATAAAATTTTATTTAGAAAATCATAAAAGTATGAAAACCTATAAAGAACAAGATTATCTGATCGGTGATCTACACCCAATTGCCGATTATGCACAAAGATGGGGAAGAAAGTAAAAAATTTTACTGAATATTCGACTTATATTCACCAATTACATTGTCAAGGAAAGGTGATTTAGAATCCCCGAAAATGGCCCACGGAATTCCAGGCTCCCTTGAAGCAGAGTTCGAAAACTTATGGTCTAGAGTAACCCAAAGCATCATGCAATTGTGGGGTGAATCAGACTGGCCCAGAAAATAGGCCGATATCTGGAGTAACCTCGAAAAATATGAAATTGTGGGAAAGATTACACCGGCTTAGAAAGGAATAGTTTTTCTGGGGCAAACCGGGGAAATATAAAATTGTCCCTTGGATTAGACTGGCTCAGAAAGCAGTACGTTATTTGACCTTTATGAGAAAATTAATCAATTTTGCCGGTTCCACAAAATGCGGAGAAATTTAACGCGCAGAACGACTGCCGAGATATTCAGGACTCTGATTTGTGGAGTTAAGTAAGGCGACTGATAATTAGAAGTATACAAGTCAGAAATCTTACCAGAAAGGCGGTGAAAATGTACTTTGACACACTGGAATCCTGATCGATCATTAAATATCTAACACTAAACTGTCCGTCCCATACTAAATATTTAGTGAGATGATAAGAATGTGATGGTTAGCAAGTGCAGATGTGTGCGATTTACAACACTGTTTGTTACAAAAACGTCTACCAGCAATGTGACGTAAGTGTGAATAGCAATGTAACAGATGATCGAAGATAACACAGGATTCCAGAACTGAAACTCTGAGCTCCACGTTCTAATGTCAGCGGGTTTCCACCCAATAACACGGTCAGGAGTGACGAAACCCAGATGGTCTCCGACTAAGCCACACACACCCTAATATTCACCAATTAACGACAGCCAGTATGGGTGCAAGCCTACTTCCAGAAGTTCCAAACCGTGTCTTTAGGTGGTCCAGAAGTCCTTGACTCTAAATACACCAGCCAACGTGTAGACGCGAGAGAGATAATGGAAGGAGCGAATGGCGATCAACTGGAGCAACATACATCTGATGGAGTAATCAAGAGTGAGGAAAGAATTAATGCACTAGTGGGGGTAATAGCGGTAGATAGGTCGGTGGATCAGGTGAATTTATTTACAAATATTATTGTTAACAGCAATAAAGAAAAGACACGCAAGCGCTGCAGTGGACAACATACGAAATAAGGAAGCACAAAAAATGGAAGGAAAATTCATAAACACCTTAAATAAGGCGAGATAAGAATGCTACTGACAGCAAATAAAATTACTGAATATATAAAAGAAGGCAAAAATACAAAATACACAACATAAACAGTAAGTTTTTTTTTAAAGTAACATGCCAACAAATGCACATACATAGTCTTTAATAATCTAAAATTTACATTAAAACACTTAAAGCGCTCCTAGATATTTCAATCATACGATCATCCTCAGGGAGCATACTGTTCCTAGCTAAAATTACAGCTTAAAACACTCAGTGATTTACTTCATTATATTAATTCAGTGCTGTGGCAGCGTGTCGTGCGTTATGTGTGAGTCGTACGCTTTTAACTGAGACCGGCTGTCGATTTGCTTGTTGTGCCGTATAGCGTGAGAGTCTCACGCTATACGGCACAACAAGCACATTACACACGACGTGCTGCCACAGCACCAAATTAATATAACGAAGTAAATCAATTAGTATCCGGATGCAGGCTGAAGCCTGCATCCAGATACCACATCACCCCAGCCAAACCATAACGTAACACCAACACACATCGTACCAGAGCAATACAACCCATGAAATAACTCAACAAATAAGTCGCAAGGTCCTGAAGATGGATGTATTAACATCCGAAACATGTTGAGCATTAAATAATGAAATAATAAAGCAAGTGAAATCAAGTTGGTCTCTCTTTATTCAACTATCAAGAAGATGCACTGTCCAATAAACATAAGTACAGGTGTGTTTAATTATTAATGCTAGTAAAAGGTAAAGGTAAAGCAGTCCCGTTACAGGCCTGGAGTGGTCCAGAGGTTTCCAGGAAATTAAGGTTCCCAGATTACATGACAACGGCACAGGATGGCGGTAAGGTTGTCAGCCTTAGGCACCGGCCGCCTTTAACCCCAGGAAATGTTCCTGGTACTCATTTCTGTTAGAGGGTGAGTCGACCCCCAGGGCCATAGTGCGATCTGAAGCATTATGTCAATGAAAAATTCCAATGACACCATCTGGGATCGAACCAGCGATCTTCCGATTTGTAGCACAGCACCTTAACCACTGTGCTACGGCGATCCCCTAATTAATGCTTAGTAGATGCGTGTATAATAACCAAATAACAACTGAAGAGTAACAAATTTATTGTTCTGGTTGATGATGGACCAGGACAACCCAAGTGAGGACATTTGAAGCAGTGTTGAGAAGCACCTGACATTGTTACAAAAAACTGAAACATGTTTCGGATTTGAACACACGGCCATGAAGTTATGTAACGCACGGTCCCCACATCTAAGAATATTCAGTGCGTAATTTCATAGAAAAGTAAACCGTTGTGAGAAATTTAGCAATACGAGACTAGTAGCAGATAATACAAATGAAGCAGATGCCAGACACTCCCAGCAGGCTGGGTCAGGCCGAGTGAACCTAGTAAATCAGGCTGTGAGCAGTGCGGTTTCTCTCTGTCGGTTCCTGTCTCTTCACCAAAGGAGGGATTAGGCAGGCGCGTAGTTCTGGATTAGTGGTATTAGTGCACGCGTTACACCAGTGTTGCAGTGAGAACAAGACATTTCAGTTTCAAAACCAGGAAGTGTTCACATATGCAGTCACTATAGCGAAAGTCTGTGGGCAGGGCGACCGTGTTTCTATTGGCAGTAGAGATGTAAATCGTCTTATTGCTTTATAACGTGGCGGTTTCAACAGTAGTGAGGTAGTGACTTATTTCTGGAGGAGGAGACTTGAAATATAGGTCTAATGTAATTAGAGGCATTTGAGAAGTTACTGGGATGGTGTGTACCGTTTAAAGCAATGTGGCAACCATACGTACCGTTTGCTTCAACGTTAAAACAGATTTGCATTTTTCATGCCCAGCGTATTTATGGGTTACATACGCAGTTCAAAAGAAAGGGCGAGCTCCCATTTAAATATCATTAATCGAATGATCTTTGAAATTCCTATAATAAAACCAACTAGATGCACTAATTTCTCAAATTTACTTTTGGAATAAAACTCTACATGTTTCGGACAGTTCCTCTGTCCATCATCAGGAGTTTTTCACTGTACACACAGCAATGGTATATGTCATACAGGTTTGCTGACAGCTTGCGAGCAGGATGAGGACGGAACTCAGTTCCATTGCTGTGTGTACAGTGAAAAACTCCTGATGATGGACAGAGGAACTGTCCGAAACATGTAGAATTTTATTCCAAAAATAAATATGAGAAATTAGTGCACCTAGTTGGTTTTATTATAAGAATTTATCAGATGCACGGTCACCTGAACGTCAAATTGATCTTTGAAAGTAGAAACAATGTGCTTTATTTGCGATAGAAGACGAACAGTCCATTATTTAGACGCATGTAATGCCACAAAGAGGTTAAATATTGTGACTGCAGTGTGTCTACATGTGGCAATCAGGAATTAAGGGTGCATTAAGCTAAAAGAGTACTTAAATAATAAATAAAGTTCTTAGGCCTACAAGAAAACATGTCACGGATTCTTTAGACAGTCGCTTGTTTATTCGCCACCTCACGCAAATTGATCATTCTGTCCAGTAAGTTCCCGACAAGCAAGGCGGTTGAAGTGTGAAGTGAATCCCTCACTATCAACTAGTGCGAAGTTTATGGATTGTCTTATGTTCAGAAAAAATGTAACTATGTAATGTTAACTAACAAAATGCACATTTTTCAAATTAATGTTTTAATTCAATTCTTTGCGTCTTCTACATGTTTCGAATATCATGTGTACATCATCAGGAAGACCATTTGTACATGCAGTGCATGATGATGTACACACGATGTTCGAATCATGTAGAAGACGCAAAGGATTGAATTGAAACATTAATTTGAAAAGTGTGCATTTTGTTGGTTAACAATGCGTAATTGTATCTCAATGCACGGTACAAAAAACAAAGGAATGTAAAGTATTTATGCTATTTTATAAGATGAAAATGAAACTTGTTTGGATAAGAATTACAATTTCTCATTCAACCCTTTAATGCCCAGTAATACGTTACCCACATTTAAGGCCAAAGTTCCACATCCTCTCCACACAGTATACAGTCCCCTGCTATTCTCACAATATTGCACAGCGCAGACACTTTTGTTATTGAAACATAACTTAGCCGTGTGCACTTTATGACAAATGTAAGTCCCTTAATGCGTTACAAACAAACATCCCATTTTATCATTACGTGGCACGAAGCGCATAAAGTGAATTCTTAATAACAGGGGGGGGGGGAGGTCAGGTAAGTTAAAGCTTAAGCGTAGTTTATCTAAAAAATTATTCTTGAATTGTGGAGTGAAGGATAATATTAAAACTTAACGGACGATTTTGGTTGGTTACGTAATTATGTATTATAATCCCAGATTTACAGAAGTCTCAAATCAACATAAATAGCAGCAAATGTTGACACATGATATTAAACATTTATTGCAATTGCGGAATTAAAGTTACAGGAGATTTCTAATTAAGGATAAATAAAAGAAGAAATTACACACACACACCACACACACCACACATACAAACACACCCACACACCACACACACACGCCACACCACACCACACAAACACACACACACCACACACACACACACACACCACACACACACACACACACACCACACACACACCCACACACACCACACACACACACACACCACACACACACCACACACACACCA
>Ga0123354_10019346_pt1 | contig 10692 bp, 6 predicted proteins | sample TergutLab28metaG_2_FD_97872 | JGI IMG/M metagenome (GOLD analysis project Ga0123354, IMG submission 97872) | Labiotermes labralis P4 segment gut microbial communities from Petit-Saut dam, French Guiana - Lab288 P4 | ecosystem: Host-associated > Arthropoda: Insects > Digestive system > Gut ...
ACAACCTCCCCCCCCCCCCTCCCGCACTTCGGTACTTACAATCGCCGCCTTTGTGGCTGTCTTGCCTTCAAAACAGAGAGTAAAATCACATAGAGATTCACCATATTCGTCACAGGTATTAGAGCAGCGCTGGTTCAAAGCCGGAAGAAAGATTCCCCGACCGGATTTGAAGGCGAGTAAATTCTTACGTCAGTGGGTTTGTGGCTTATCGGTCAGGACTCCAAGGCCACTACTGCCTTCTTTACGAAAAGCCTGCTGGCTCTGTCCGATTGATTCTTCTTCTTCTTATTCTTCTTCTTCTTCTTCTTCTTCTTCTTCTACTGTGGCTCCATCATCCAAGACGGATAATCACCTCCCTAGTTGCTCTCCTCCGTCCATCCGTAACATGCGCTACTTGTCTCCAAATAACAATTCCAATCTATCTTACGTCATTCCCCACATCATCTTTCCTTCAAACCCTGGATCTCCCTTTGAGTCGTTTTTTGTGTAAGTTGGCTTGGTATATTTTCTCGGTGTTTCTTGCATCACCCACCCGCTGTAGAAATCACATCCGTCTACGGCAGTGTAGTTTAACAAAAGTACCAATGTTGTTGTCCTTGCATAATTGTTCAAGTTCAACTATTGTTCTTATTCTGCTGGATTACTGTTATACCCTCCTTGTTTGTTTGTTTCACAATCGATTGGTTACTCCTATATCTATCTTGCCTACTGTCATTACTACTACTACTACTACTACTACTACTACTACTACTACCACCACCACCACCACCGCCGCCGCCTCCACAACCCAATACGTGATGTGCATCTTGCAGCGACAACATAATTTATTGATTATGGCGCGTTTCCAACGAAAAGTTACAAAACTACATTCGTTAGCTTGTTTGTATATGGTAACACGACCGTTTCAAGAGCCGCTCATCGGATTTTCATGCCTATTTATACTGGAATAATTTAGTCAAATTTGTTCTGCGCTCCATTTCTTATTACAATCCTACTCCAACAACTGGTACTGTACATGTCAATATCCTTGTGTTTCTGCACACACTTCACGTGTAAGTCGCCAATTATTTGTATCGCCAACAAAATCTGCACAGAAAACTAAAAACTTTCCGTAAACTTACAGTTTTAGATTACTTGATCCACCTGGCAGAACGTGTCACAGACGGTACGCGATGCATACTGTCTAACGTACTTAACTTTCTGTATGCAGTAACGTGATTTGAATGTTGCACAAATAATAATACTTTAGTTGATGAGCGGACGCACGGGACCTGAAGTGTGTCAAAGCAGACGCCACTGACCATAAGTTTCCAGAACCACACACCACGTCCTTGGCATGAATGTCAATCATACAGATTAGGATCCCACAGCTTCATGCCTGACGATCCCATTAGCCCGACCTGCTACTTCTGAATACTGCATAACATGCGTACTGGATAAAATTCGCCAAATAAATCGGAGGGAAATAGAAGAAAGTAGAAAACTAGGTCCATATTCTTCTATATACACTATGTTCATGATGCTGAACTTAACTAAGTATAGGAAACTACATGGAGGCTTGTTTCAGTGTATTTCCCCGGCAGGTGTATTCTTACCAAGTTTTTCACAAGTCATTATCAACTATCGCCTTTCCACTGGAAGCGATTAGTCTGAGCCAATGGCAGCATCTTTCAATAAACCACACCTAGACCTATATAAACTAATTCTAGTTCCCATAAATGTAAACACTTTCAGGTAATTACCTTGAAACTCATATGCAATATTGTACCTGACCACACTCCTTGACAAACACACGGTAGGACTCCTCTGGACGAGTGATTGGCCCATCGCAGAGACCTCTGCCTAACAGCACACAATATTCACAAAAGACAAACTTTCATGCCCACGACGGAATTCGATCCCAAAATTCCAGCAAGAGAGAAGCAGCAGACCCACGCCTTAGACAGCACGGGCACGGAGGTCGAATTCATTGTCAGTTAATAGAGACAGAATCTAATAAACTGCAAATTCAATGGCCATGCTGCATCACACAAGTGGCATCAGAGGAACAAGCAGGTAAACTCTCAAAATAATCACATGAGTAGAGAACATTCAACAAGACAAAACAGGAAAATTGCTATTGTATTCCTCTGTTTTATAGGCCTACACCATGCAATTCTAAAGAACATATGGCTCTAAACAGATTTTTTTCTGAAATCCTAACACAACACGTTGTCATGACCCACAAGACAAGGCCCTAAATTATCTCCGCCGCGAAAACTTGTTTTATTAAAACATGCTTTTCTGACGCGTTTGCAAAATACATTTGCAAAGATGAACACATTACCTTTGTCATCTTAGTAATTAATCAACTTTATGCACAAAATATTGTTTTATAATAAGTTTATTATATGTCTCTACATATTTCGAGCATTATGTGCTCATCATCAGGAGGTCAAAAGTGCATTATACAGTATCTGGTATAGTCACGCATCTAGGTGACCGTCCCGTGCACAGGCTGAGAAAGGACTCTCTCAACCTGTGCACGGGACGGCCACCTAAAGGTGTGACGATACCAGATGCTGTATAATACAATTTTGACCTCCTGATGATGAGCACATAGTGCTCGAAACATATAGAGGCATATAATAAATTTATTTTAAAACAGGAATTTGTGCATTAGTTTGGCTAATTAACTAAGATTATACTGAGATGCGGTCAGCAAAACCTCAAAATAACTTTGTCGTATTTGTCTGTCTACCCGCATGAAAGTAGTAGGCTGGAGTAGTGTCCGGGTTGCAGCCTGCAGCCCGGACACTACTCCAGTCTAACCGCACCTAACCTCCAACATACAGTAAACCAAGAACGAAACGACCATTGTGGTAATCAACATTATAGTCGCGAGCTCCTGATGATGGGAATAGTAATGCCCGAAACATGTTGAGCCTATAAGAAGTACAATAAAATGATAAGTGGCAACTAGTAGGTTTTTATTCTTTAGTTATCACAATGATGCACAGTCGAACAAAAATCAAACACCAAACTCTGTTCGTACCTTCCAACTTTGGTTAAAACGGACTACATAAGGGACATTTCACTGAACACGCAGGACTACATGCGTTTATGAGCCCATCTCCAACGTAAGCTGCTAAATATTTGTCAAACTGCAAAGTTATTTCCAACTGAAGCCGCAGAGACAAAATATGAGAGATAGCCGTACAATAGGGAGAGAAAACGATTCAGTCAATTGCAGAATAATAGCCATACTGTGGTACTGAACAACGAAAGATATAATGATCTCACTGCTACGTACGTATTTTTACCTATTCTTGCTGTTTAGGTATAAAATATGATAGATCATTGATAACAAAAAGGAATCCAGAGTTACTTGCATTTAGTGTATGAAATGAAAAAGCAACGAGTTCGCTTTCTTCTGTCCTCGTGTTATAATTTAGAAAGTGCTGAACACATTTACATTAATTTCGCACTGGCTGCATTTTACCCTATAAATTCTGGGGCGCTTTTATATCAGTATAAATATATTTTTCATATATTGCCAAATTTACACATTAAAAAAATAAAGGAACCTTACCGTGCAGAAAACTGCTGCACAAAACAGAGTATCTCAATAATACCTCCGACGTTTATTTAACATTTTCAAGGCAGGTAATTTTTATCGAAATAAACATAATTTGATTTTGTGTATTGTGAATAATTTTTTTTCAACAAGTACAATGTTCAGGTATGTGCAGTGAATTAATACAAAGGTCGGTAAAACAAAATGGCTCCCGTCAATTCTTCTGGCCAAATTATCGTTGTATTACACCATGGATGAAACATCTAAAACTTATCACAGTGTATAAACATTTCTCGCGATTTATTTCACAATTATGGACTTATGTAGCTGATACAGTAGCAAAAGAACAAGAACTTGTACGTACGTGAAAAAAAATAACTTTCAAACGGCATAAACGAACTAGGATGTAAGAATTACATTAAACAACTAATGAACCAACGAACTAACTACACGAAGCGCAGTCTTTCTGGGAAACCTGATAGTTTCTCAGCTGGTTAAAAAACTCTCAGCATTTGTATAAACACAACAAATCATTGTTGTGTTTACAAGAGCCCGCCAATTTAAGAATTTAATCGAAAACCACACACAAAGATAAGAGAAGGAAACACGATTTTAAATTTGGATTTCCACCTCAGCAGCGGAGTCACCTGAGGGGGGGGGGGGGTGCTGTTGAACTCTCAACCACATGAAAGGTATCCTCGTATAAGACTAAAGGAACTGGAGGAATTAGCAAGTGCCTACTGTACAGTCCTAGGGCTTTAGTAGCTACTTACACGCGGAACAATAATGAATGACGTAGCAGAATTTACCACAATAATTAGGAGGAAAGAACAATTCTATAAACGTGTGACTCTTGTTCCGGTCAGAAATTCCGTCCGAAACAACTGCAGAATCCTTCAACATGTCCGCCACTTACAACAGTAACATAAAATTATATGACAGTTGTAGCCTGGTGTCTCACAACGACCATTAACTGGTTCTGTGATAAGTGTCTTGAGAGAAATCTGTTCTCCAGCAACAAACCAAAGGCATAATTTACCGTGCGGTAAACAGTTTAAAACGAAACGTACCACCCTTTGTAAAACGAGCATTAAGCAACTTAACATTTTGCTCACACAGCATTTGGTATGATTCTCAAAAGAGCACTTGGTATGATTCTCAAAATAGTAGTTTTTTTCCCCAAGTCAGTATCAACCGCCAGTATTCGTAATGGAGATGCGATCTTTTCTACCAGGTAGGAGCCAACTTCAATTTTCCCACGGTGCAACGGCACCTAGGAGGCCAGGGCCTCCTTCTTATCAAGTATTCACGATCACACTCAGCCACACCACTCTCGGCAGGAATCCTCTAGGCGAGTTATCAGTCCTACGCAGAGATCTCTACTTGGCAAAACACAACACTCGCAAGTGGCAGGCGTCCATACCACCAGCGGGATTCGAACCCACAATCCCAGCAAGCGAGAGGCCGCAGACCCATGCCTTAGACCGCACGGCTACTGGGATCGCCACAACTTAAATATTACTCTTCGTAATTTTACTTCATCTTATAAAGAGTACAAGAAATTAAATTGCTTCGACCTGTTGAATGGTAGCGGGTAACAGTTGAACTCCTCTTCACTCCCACAGAAGGAAGGCGCCTCGCATGTAGGGTAGCAATGCCAACAGTTCGTGTGATAGCACAAATTGTATCAGTACATCTGTCATTGTATTAAGGATTTTGTGACACTTGTAGTGCTCTCTCGTTGTCAAGGATACTCTTCTACTGCGTGTAGCTTAGATTGTGTGTACAATTCGTACAAACGTTTCGTAGCAACCTCTTGCCTCTATCTTAAGAGTAGAAAAAGGTCAAACGTACAGCTTGTGTTCAACATTTATGTTCAATATGTATAACATGACGCCCATTTTAAAGGTTCACGAAACTAACTACTAAATTCAAAATTCCTTCTTGAGAAGCGAACATTTCCTTAGATAGGCCAAAAAAAATCCCTGTATTTTTTTAAATGCGAAGGTTCATTACCGTGTCCACAAAAGTCCGCTTCTAGTCCCTTTACTGAGTCACATACACCCAGTCCACATAATCCCTTCCGGTATCTTGAAGGTGCATGTTAGGTGATTTCACAAAGCAGTCGGCGAAAAAGCGACGATTACCTCCGTCACGTCTATCCGTCTGTCTGTCCGCATGAAACAGAATGACTCCGACCAGGGGTATCAGCGGGAAATTTCATATGTCCAGCACATTCAGCAGGTTCTCATTTTGGTTTAAATCGGACCAAAATAAGGGTTATTTTATTTTTATGTTCATACCGTGCATATTGATTAATTAATTAATGTTTATTATACCAACATATACACAAATAATCAGTGTAAAAATTAATATCAAAATTACTTATTTTTAATAATTTCAGTAATTTTAATATTAATTTTTATACTATCTGTTTTTGCATATGTTGATATAATAAACATTAGATATTTTGCATTCAGGCCTGCTTACATTCATGCCATTGGTAGTTACAATAGAAACAGTACGTGTTCTCTGGGAGGTACGAACGGAGGCTAAAGGAACAATAAAGGACCTAAAAACCCCAGGTTTACGCGACAGTTACAGCAAACAGGATAATGTAACTCTCTTTTGGATATTGAATTCCCGGCTTCGGTTACTAAAAAGGTAGCTAGCGGTACACGCGGTTCTTGCTCAGGGACGATACAGGTGAGTGTTACTATGTCTCCTGAGATATCAAGTCTTTCTGGAATCAAGGACAAACACTTGTTACCTCTGGATGACCACTCCAGGTTTTCCTGCAGATTTTCGTTAGTTCATCTAATTTTAAGTTGATACAATTCACACACAAACATTCTATGCCGGTGCCAGCCATGGAGTGCCAATATGCAGACGGCACTGATTAATACAGCAGCTGCACTTCGGTGCACAACTTGTTCACATCATTTGCACCCACGCGTTCCAGCTACAGACTCGTTTGCTGCACGCACTACCACTCCAGTGATTGCATTCCAACAACGTCTGACCAAGCGCGTAGCCCATTAGCAAAAATTTCTAAGAAAAGGGTTGAAAGGCAGTATACCTTAATTGCTAGGCAAGGCCAAACTAAATGTTCTACAGCAAACGTTAGGGCAGCTGGAATAGTACAGTCACTACACTGACTATGTTCTGAAATACAAGTAACATATTCATCCTAGAGGACACGGTCCCTGGCTGAAACTTGGACCTTGGCCGACTAACAGTGTTTCTCAACCGCCGGGCCACGGCCTGGTATCGGGCCCTGGCATCAATTATAACGGGCCGCGAGAGGTTTTCCTGGAATTTGCCATTTTAGTTTTCTAAGCAATTTTCAGAATAAATGTTCTATAGTGGAAATATTCTGAGGAGAATAATATTTGTGAATATGTCGAAAAACTCAGACCCAGATGTTGGCCTGAGGAAACTACAATACGCTACAAGATTTCATTAGTCCAGTGATTGATAATTAATTTAAATGTAATTTTATATTTGTCAACATGCCACACCGTATACATAAGTGTACTAATACTCTTTATGATTATGGCATAATTAATTATCAATACTTATGTTAGTTTAATGTATGAACTTAAAAAAAATGGAAAGATATTTACGAGCAAATTTGTTGGGGCTGGGCCCTCGTCTTATGAAAAAAGTATTTACCGGGCCGCAGTCTCACAAATGTTGAGAAACACTGGACTAACATAAGTACCTTACCTCCAACGAGATAAGCACAGGAAAAACGATATATCACCGTCTAGCAAGGAAGTACAAGAAATTCCATATTAGATAAATACAAGTAACAATGCAGAACTGGTGTGGCCGGAGAAACAGTTTGCGATCTGAATCATTCCAGGCGAAAAAGACAGACGAGCACAATCACTGCATTTTGACTGCATCAAACTTATTCTCGAATAATTACAATACAGCGAAAGTGCCTGCAGTGTTACTTACTCCCTGCGTACAAGGAAATTCATTCGCGTGCTCATGGGGATTTTGGGCAGCAAAATTTCATCAAAATGATTACGTATCACAATTATCATAATACTTATTACAATAAGAGGATCATCGAGGAATTTGATATGAAAGTGAACAGGGAAACAGCTGAGGTTGTAATAAAGAAGCCTTACCTACTAACTATTTCAAACACAAATCCAATCAATGAAATTGCATGTGGAACTTATTATATACATGGTAATGTTGTTGTTTTTGTATAAGCCTATTGTACAGAGAACAAAGTACAGGGAAGGATTCTGAAGAAGACTGTTCTGGAAAATTCTGCATTATTTTAAATGAGACAGTTTTAGAAATAACATGTCATTTATAATTAGTACTTCAAGAGGGAGAAATGAATTTGTGATGATGATGATTATGATGACGGTGATGATGATGATGATATGTTGGTAAGTATTAAGGAAATAATTAATTTTTACTATTTTTATTTATTTCATACTATTACGTGTATTCATTTCACTTTACTAACCTAACACAATAAAATCAAGAAATTTAGAAAGCCTGTTTGCATAAATAATAAGTCCGGCTTATGCTTTTAATGATAGACAATTTCATAACATTTCCGTAAACAATACCTTATAAGCAACAACAGATATAAATTATAAATATAAAGGAAAATCAAACACACGTACATTATTCAATTAGCATACCAACTAATGCACTTACTTAAAATTTCACATTAACCCTTTAAACGCCGAGTTAAATCCCATCTGCCATCTGCTGGCATTGTTAGGAGCTCACCATATTTTCCACCTTAGCGGGTTAAGGGTTAAAACACTTAAAATGTGAAATTTTAAGTAGGTGAATTAGTTGGTTTGCTAATTAAGTGACTCTACGAAATGCACGGTGCAACGATAAAGACACGTATGTTAGTATCAATGAGCGATTTGTCCCTGCACCAAACTTGACACGTGTAGTGTATCATGTGTGCAGGCGGTTGTTAAGGGAGTAATAATGCATTAACTGCTGTCTCATTAACAGAACTCCTGGAATTAGAATTGACTAAACTCATAACTGAAGGGGGGCTGTCGAGCCAAAAAAAAAACAAACAAACTACCAGTGCAACATTTGTCGGGCAGTTACAAGTCTCAATAGTTGAGCTCCAGTTATTCAAAACGTAATTTTCTGCAATTTTCAGAGCTGATCCCACTAAGGGTTACGTAATTGCTTTCTAATCCAGCATTTAAGTCGAAAAAATTTTGATTACGAATTCGATTCCCTTGTAAATCAAACTTATTCTCATAGTTTTTCTGATTGTCTGAAGTTACGTTGCACATGTTATATATTATGCAAATTCGTAGGAGAGTAAACCTTACAGAGACTTTTCCATAGTTTAATCCGCGATGCTTGGAAACTGGACTGAAGAATCTGAATGTCTGGTTTATCATGAATGTCATGGTTAGACACGTGTTGTTGCGGGGTTTGGAAATATCGGAAAGTGAATTTAACATTCATATGTCCGTGCATCGCTAATATATTCGTAGCGTATAACCAACAAGATGCAACTTTTCACAATTTATTTATTTTTGTAAGACGCTCTACATGTTTCAGACGGGTTTTCCGTCCATCATCAGGAGCCCAAAACTGCACATACAGCGTCAGGTATTTGTCAGACCAATACTGCTACCTGCTGCTAGCCTGCAGGCTAGCAGCAGGTAGCAGTAATGGTCTGACAAATACCTGACGCTGTATGTGCAGTTTTGGGCTCCTGATGATGGACGGAAAACCCGTCTGAAACATGTAGAGCGTCTTACAAAAATAAATAAATTGTGAAACGTTGCATCTTGTTGGTTATATGTTGCGAATCGGGAAGTGACATTTTCGACACGACGTTTAATAATTTGTAATTGATTCCAAAGGATTTTTGTTATCAAATACAAAATCAAATGTCTTGGCAAACCCCTGTATTTGGTGTTACAGTTATTTAAATGCAAACAATAAGCGGTGAAATACGCAAACCTCCTTACACACCTACACCCCACAATAAAATAAAAATGACAATTCTTTACTCGTTATAACTTAAAAATTTCAATGAAATGCCCACCAAATCGCTAAAAATAAATCGCCACTAATAATAAGCCAACGAATACATCAGACCATTCTCATTCGCGGGTTCGCGCGTTGCAGTTTGGCTTATAGGCGGGCAAATTAAAAATGGCATCCCTTTTGCATCCAGAGGGCTGCATCTGCCCACCTGTTCAACTCAGCAGCTGTCTATATATCATGCGATAAGAAATGTAAGCCTACTTAACACTTGTCGGTTCACAAAGACTTTGCCGGTGCACACTGCAATTTATGGCCACTAGAAACATGGATGTAGTCATCCATACTCCTCAATCGCCTGTTTGTGTTCCTTGCATTTTCTTCTTGTATCCGAGAAAGAAATACAGTTTTAAGTACGCTCCTGAATTTCAGGAACAAACTTTGACATCCCTACTAACAATTCCAAAAGTCACTTCCAGCGGTGCTTCCAACAATCGCAGTAACTCTGAACTTGTTTTGTAAACTCAGAAGGAGAGATAAATCGTAATTAAGAAAGGTAACTATGTATTTTCTTCGTAATAAGAAAAGTAACTATGTATTTTCTTGTGGATTCAGTCAACGAACTTTTGGATACGACTGCGTACAATCCCTAAGCATTCAACTTTATTTATTCATTCATCATTCATTCATACATTCTTAGTAACATGACACGGTTATTTGCACAAAATAAAATCTTCGAACACAGTGAAGACACATGCCAAGAAAATCTCGTCTCTCGCCTTGGGCTCGCATGCCACAGTCTCTTTAGTCCTGCCATACAAAACCACCATCGTCTGACGTAAAGTTTTCCCTATGCTTACGTAAGCACCCAATAACACGAATTTGTAAAGGAGTGGAGGCAAATCACCATGCATTCTTAACCTTGGGACAGATGAAGGAGTATGATCAAAGTGGTCTCCATAAATGTTGATACGGGGAGAACTGAAGGGTGTAAATGTCACTGGGGGGGGGGGGGGGGACAACATTTTTTATGCTGCAAGATGATCCAATTAAGGATGAAAAAGTTAAAAATTGGGAATTTTTTTCTTTTTTTGTCGCCAGAAAAAAAGCACCCCCCGGGGTGAGAA
>Ga0123354_10019347_pt1 | contig 10692 bp, 8 predicted proteins | sample TergutLab28metaG_2_FD_97872 | JGI IMG/M metagenome (GOLD analysis project Ga0123354, IMG submission 97872) | Labiotermes labralis P4 segment gut microbial communities from Petit-Saut dam, French Guiana - Lab288 P4 | ecosystem: Host-associated > Arthropoda: Insects > Digestive system > Gut ...
GTGGGAGATCCAGCCCCAACAGTGGACAGACACACGACCACGGAGTTTGCAGGTATGTTGCGGGTTGTAATGCTTTCCCTGAGGTCTGTAAACTAAATCCGGCCCATCATTTGCTTTTACTTAGAGTTTTATGACAGTGTTCGTCTTGTAGAGGGACGCGGCTTTCACCCAACTAAGGGATAATGACTATTGTGACAGACAAGTCAGTTTTCAGCTTTTGGTAGTAACCTACCCTACTTTTTCAACCATGACCAGTAGCAGATATCCTGTTTCGTCCACGGTTCTAAAATTGTGAATTGCCATAATGCATTTGCAGAAAAAATATCCTTCATTTGGCAGAAAATTGAAAGAAACTTGACTTAATTTAATGAGCGCAGTTCTACATTGTCCTTGATTTTATTATTAGTAACACATAAAAAAAATCTGTTTTCATAATCACCATCGTCTGTAGACAGTTAGACATTTAAATACGCACAGTTTTTAATTGTGTTATTGTTTACTAAAAGGCCACAAGAAAGAAAGATTATGAACTTGTTCCGAAAGCTGAAATTAGAGTTGTATATTTTCGAACAATATTTTACTCCTATTTTACTCCCCTGAAACAAGGCGAGAGCAAAACCACGATGGGTCCCAAGCACACCTGTCATACTCGCACGTTCAACAATTCCCATCAGTAAATGTTTCCATTCGTATGGATACATAAAGTAATAAACCGAAATTGGGTCTGGAACCAACATAGTTTGTTTCCGAAGGCTAATGCTAGCACGCTTTCAACTGGCTGGGCTACATAAAGAAATATGCCGATAGTGGTACTCGAACCAACATAGTTTGTTTCCAGAGGCTGTTGCTAACACGCGTTCAGCTGGCTGGGCTACATAAAGAAATATGCCGATAGTGGGACTCGAACCAACATAGAATATTTCCGAAGGCTACTGCTAACACGCGTTCAACTGGCTGGGCTACATAAAGAAATATGCCGATAGTGGGCCTGGAACCAACCTAGCATGTTTCCGAAGGCTACTGCTAGCACACGTTCAACTGGCTGGGCTACATAAAGAAATATGCCGATATTGGGACTCGAACCAACATAGTTTGTTTCCGAGGGCTACTGCTAGCACGCGTTCAACTGCCTGGGCTACATAAAGAAATATGCCGATAGTGGGCCTCGAACCAACATAGCTTGTTTCCAAAGGCTACCGCTTGCAAGCGTTCAACTGCCTGGGCTACGCCTGCTGACAATAAGAACGAAGGGCCCGCGTGACCAATCCATCCTTAGTAGAAAAGCCAATTAGTTAGCCTCGCGCCTGTGAAAGTTAAAGTAATTTAATTAATGTTTATTTTGAAATTAGGCAAATGTGTTGTTGTTTTCGGTTAATATAAACGCGGTGTGATTGATTGTAATGAATGGAAGACAGAGAAACGCCACGAATGCACAAATATATGGAAAGAAATACGACTCGAATTATAATGGCAACTGTACCTAACGTGACTTCCAGTTCGGGACTTAGAAAATTTTAGACCGATGAATTTTTGTTCGATTGAGTGTACTGTTATAATTTACTGTTCCCTTATTTATTGTACGCTGTTTCCCTGTGGCAGACTGATGCAGAATCAATGATTCATGTATGATTATATTTGTTACGGGCGTTACGAACGGCGCAGCGAGAAATTCATGTTTGTTTTCAATTTTACTATTCTTTGCATTTTATTGTTAATTGGCTTTTGTTTATCTTATTCTCTGTCAAAGTTAATAATAATTTTACTTAGTAAATATCTTGTGGCATTTGCGTTATATATACTGACCATTTACCACAAGGCCGCTACTAATCAGTGTACGATAGCTCATGGGACCGAGAGCGAAACAAGTACCACGCCTCGGATAGACACCCAGAGTGCCTTCTTCTGTCGCTGGAGACATCCGGGGGCTCATTTCTGGTAGCAGAGCGTGGTTGTCCTCAGGCACTCCTATATTGTATTGCCAACGGCCAGTTGAGCGGTCGGATTTTGGTTTGTGTAACTTGTCGTAACCTGTCTGTGTTGCATGGTTGGGACTGCCCCGGAGGTTTACAAGTTTAACGCTGAAAAGCTACGTCAACTTTGCTCCGAGGAGGGACTGGATAACTAAAGTCCGCTACGACTGTTGCGACAGAGATTGGTACGCCACATGACTGGAACCAGCATGGCGAGTAAACAGGACACCAAAACAGAACAGGCAAGTGTTCAGATTGATTTGTCATTAGACGCCACCCGTAGTGGGCTCCAAGACCACTTTTGTGGCTTTCATGTAGGAGGGTGTGGAAATGTAGGTCCCGTTATTGTTGAGTTATTGCGGCAAGTCCCGGCTCTCTCTTCTTAGGAACACGAAGCCATTTTAGGCTTAGTTACCAAGTAGGATGGAATACACGCTTTGGGCTTGGTTGATGATAAAGATTTTTTGGTTCGTATTCTACCTTTGGATTCCGGGGCTGTATTGAGATTTTTCGGAGAATGTTTCCGGAGTGGGAGGAGTTGGGAGCAGTGCAAACTCGAACTGCTGAAAGACGCCTTCCGCCATTTCGTCAGGGAAAGGATGATAGGGACCGCGTAGTGTTCAATGTTCATGAAGAGTAAGGAGCTATACGTGACTACGTAGATAGAGTGTTTGCCGCAGCAAGATTTTTGGAGTACAAGGCCGAGGAAGAGCAGTTAGTTGCTCGTGTTCTGATGAACCTACACTCTACTGTTTTGACACATTCTGCATTTTTTTAGAGACCCCGTTCCCGTAAGGAGTTAATTAAAGCCGTGGGCCTGATTGAGGAGATGTTTTATGTGTTGGGGGAAAGAGAGAAGACCTACTCTACTAGTCCCACTTCAACTGGGAGTAACCCCCGTGGTCGATAACCGCCTCGGCGAGCCCTGCCAGGTTCTCGCCCCCGCAGATGTTAGAATTGTGGACAGGCCGGTCACATGAGCCGCGATTGTCGAAAGCGACCTTCTCGGTCGGGAAACGGGAAGGCGTCCGGTGGTCAGTAGGACACCGAGCGGGTACTGTGAGTGCTTTACAGATGGTTGCAGCTAATCCTCCGGCCCCTTTGTTGTGGATAGGTTTGAATTTGAACATAGGAAAAATTCCTGCCCTGTAAGGCACTGGAGCCATATTTTCCTGTGTACGTTCCGACGTTATAGATTACCTCTATCTGAGAGACGAGCCATGTACATTTTTTCCTTGTGCCTTGTCATGTTTGTTAGTTGACGGTAGTATGGTCTAGGTTAGTGATGCTGTGAGGGTACATGTTCGACTGCTCTCGTTTTAGTGGGATCATAATTTAATGGTTCTAAATGGAGGCCTATTTCCGTCGATTGTGGGGATAGATTTTTATTGAGCGGACCAAAATGAGAGTCGATTTGTCCTCGAAGAGCTACAGTTTTGCCTTTGCGCCCAAAGTGAAGGGATCGTTTCCGGTTGCAGCGTTACAACAGAACTGTGAATTGTATCTGCAGAATCTGTGTGGGGAGGTGGTCGACGTCACTGCGCTCGAGCATAGCTATCCCAGCGGTCTGACTCGAGATGTCTTAATGAGGGATTTTACATCTTCATTTTCACCATCCCTTGGCATTGCCAAGTGTTGTCCCTATGACATCGAGTTGTCCGTTACTATATCGGTTCGGACGCCGTCGTATCGCTGTGTGCACCCCAAATTGCAAAAATGTAGACAGATAATGAACGAGCTGCTAGAGCATGGTGTTGTCCGCCCCAGTAAATCCCATTACTCAAGCTCCGGCTTTTTGGTTCCCAAGTGCCCGGTAGGCTTTCGTATAGTAGTCGACTACCGGAAGTTCAATGCCAAACTCCTCTTTGATTCATATCCCATGCCTCCTATTGACCAGGCCTTTGACCAATTTTCAGACGCCGTAATATTCTCTGTGTTCGACTTTAATTCGGCTTATTTTCAAATACCTTTGACCCCCAGGAGCCGCCGATTCACTGCTTTTTGTACATCCTTCGGCTTGTTCGAATTTAACAGACTTCCCATGGGGATTAGTTTGGGCAGTCAGAGCCTAAATAGAGTTGTAGACGAGTTATTCGCTGATATGAAAGGAAGGTATGTATTTAATTACCTTGATAATCTGGTGGTGTACTCTCGTTCGGTTAAGGAACATATGGAGCATGTACGTGCAGTTCTTCAGCGGCTGCAAGAGGCCGTATTTAGTTTGAACCCTGATAAGATGACCATAGGGGCTAGTAAGATCAAATACTTAGGTCACTCGCTCTCATTTCGCGGCGTTATGGTGCTGCCGGAAAGAGTAGAAGCCATTAAGGCGTATTCCCGGCCCACAAACTTGAGGACCCTGAGACGATTTGTCGGGTTGACCGGATTCGAGGCGCGCTTCATTCCTGATTTCTCCAAGCGTGCGGCCCTCTTCCATGCTCTTAAGATTTAGAAAGCCAAGTTTATTTGGACACAAGTACATCAGTCCGCTTTTGAATCCCTCAAACAAGCTTTGAATGAGGCCCCGGTTCTTCAAGTCCCTGGCTTTGAATAGGAATTTGTATTAGTTACCGACGCTAGTGACCCTGCCATCTCCGCCGTGCTGAATCAACGAGTGGGGGAAGATTTAGCCCTAGTTTCCTATTACAGGCTCTGTTGAGCCCTGATGAACGTCAATATTCTACGCATGAGAAGGAATGTCTGGCTGTTTTGTTCGGCTGTGAGAAGTGTCGAAGTTATCTCGAACATAAGGAATTTGAACTCCACTGCGATAACTTGGCCCTGTGCTGGCTTCTCAAGAGGGTCAAATACATCGGTCGTTTTGGCAGGTGTGTGTTGCAGTTGGTCCCGTTTAAATTTCGCGTCAAGTACATCCGAGTGGCCAATAATGTAGTCGCCGACGCCGTGTCTCGTGTGTTTTTTAGGGCATGTCGTGTGAGGGCCTTGAAATGACGTGTGCTGCTCTGATAGAGACCCTGCCCTTTGTTTACTCTTCCATTGAGCAGTATCAGGCTAACGACCCCTTGTGTAGGGTTCTCAAGGTTAAGATTGAGGCAGGCCAAGCTGCGGCAGAGAAGTTTACCGTCCATAAGAATTTAATCTGTTATATTCCCAAGAACGCCAGAAGAAGTAGGTGGGTCGTCCCCGCCATGTTGAGACTCATGCTCCTTACCTACTTCCATCACTCCCCGTTGGATGGACATTTATGGGCCCAGAAGACCTTCCATTAGGTGGCGGCCAACGTTTGGTGGCCCAACTTGACGACCGACGTTTTTCAGTATGTCCTTAAATGTGGCCTGTGCCAGCGCGGCAAACTCGCCCAAAACACCTGTGTGGGGTGGCATACCGCGGAACCTTCTACCCGGTCTATGCAGAATCTGTTTGCCGACTTCGTATGCCTCCCTACACACACTAAGCGGGGGAATGTGGCGATTCTGGTGGTTCTGGACAGCTTCTCCAAATTTGTTATCTTTTATCCAGTCAGGAGGTTTGCTGCATCAGTAGTGATTGATTGTTTTGAAAGAAGTTACTTCCCGGCGTATGGAGCGCCCAATAGCATTGTTACTGACAACGCCAACGTATTTCGATCCAAGCAGGTGAAAGACTTGTGTTTTTGCTGGGGGGTAGAGCACATTTTTACTACGTCCTACTATACCCAGAGTTCGCTCGCGAAGCGTGTTAATCGAAACCTCAAATCAGCGTTGAAGGTTTACCATCACCAAGCACAGAACTCTTGGTACGAAAATCTCCCATTCTTAGCTTTCGCTTTTAAAACCGCCCTCCATGACAGCACCCAAACAACGTTTGACTTGTTGTGTCTGGGAAGGGAAATTAAGTCTCCCCTTGGTTCCCGGTGGGATTTACCCTCGTTGGAGGTTGATGCTAGGTCAGCGGCAAGTCAATCACTCTGGGCACGTGCCTGCAAGAATTTAAGGTCAGCCAGCTGCAAAGTGGCATGTCGATTTAATGAAGGGCGTAAACCCCACCAATTCCGGGTGGGAGACACTGTAATGTATACGAAGAGTCTTGTTAGCAATAAGGCTTTAATGTCACTGCCAAAATGTTAGTGAGATGGTCCGAGCCCCTAATGATAAGTAAAATTGTAAATGTGTATATCGTACTATTAGCCAGGCCCGGTACCGGGGCCATTGTGTGTAAGGCACATGTCAGTCAGCTGAAAAGGTATACCAAGTAACTGTGATTTCAGTTTGGTTTTGTATGCTAATGCTTGTTTTTTGTGTTCCCCTTCTGGTTGCCCTGAATTCCTCGCGAATGACCGGTGCCCCCGGGTGATAGCCTTCCTTCCTTCCTTGCTTCGCCCCATTTCGTCATGGATCGGCAGCACATCTTCATCTTGCCCAAGAGGTCGGAAACATCCCGTTGAGTGTGATTTGTGGCGACGTGTGGACACCGTTCCCCACATTTTCTTCGGCTTGGTACACCCCCTGCCTGTCTTGTTACACCCTCTTTCCTGTGCGGAGGCTGTATGGAAGCGGCGCGGAAAACCTCGCTACGAACCACCCATGGACTAGTTATATTTGTGGTGTGTCATTAGCAGAGGGCTGAATGGTATGCTGATGGTGAGGAATTGAGGGACCGGTAGAGGCCCTGTGGCAGTGTGTGTGTATGTGCTTGTGTATTTTGTGAGAAAACCGGACTTCTCTGAGGATTTTCACACCGTACAGATTCGCCTCACGTGTTGATGGCAGACGACTGGAGTGGACAGTTTGTGTTCAGTCGTGTGACAGGCCGGCATGGGACGTGTTCCATTTCCAGTGTCATAATTAGCTTAAAAGATGTCCACTGTCTGAACTTCTATTTACGGGGGCGGTGGATGATGAGCCGTACCGGTTCTAGGTAAAGCCATGTCCTTGCCCCTGGCAAGGGAGAACTGATTATTTCATCCCCCGTTCCTTTCCCCCAGGCTATCATCGCTGGCTATTGGCCGTCCGCACGGAAGAGAATGGTGTGGGCGTTTTTCCCCGAGTTTTCCTTATACGATGTATTTTCAATGTAAATCACTTGACGACAACTCCTTCGGAACTTCAAGTCATCTCCATTTGGACAGCCCGGGAGCAGGAGCTCCGTCGTTGATCGTTCCGTAAGGGCTACGTAGACGCATGGGACATATACGCAGGTAAAATTCTGTTTTGGACTCTTTGTTTCCAAAATGAAGTTTCGTGTTTGTGAGTCGGAACATATCCCGACGTCTGCGTAGCGCCTCACGTGGAACAAAAGGTGTTTTGGTGCAGTCTAACCGACCCGTACGTTTTTGGTTATTTTATTCCTCTGTATTCATAAAGCAATGTCTTGCTCTTCGTACTGGATTTTGTGTACGTCATATTTGACATGTTGACTGGTGAAGCTGGCCGATTGTGTTCTTTGTTACATATGTATATTTTGACCGGCGTATGTAAAGTATTCTGTAGTGTGTCTGCCGGAGCGTTGTTTTGTATTGTTATAATTGTACTGTTCCCTTATGTATTGTACGCTGTTCCCCAGTGGCAGACTGATGCCGTGTCAATTGTTTCATGTTTGATGATATTTGTTACGTTCGTTACGATAGGCGCAGCAACAAGTTCATGTTTGCTTTCAATGTTACTATCCTTTGCATCATATTGTTAATTACCGTTTGTTTATCTTATTCTCTGTCAAGTTAATAACAGTATCACTTGGTAAATTTCTTGTATCTTTTGCATTGTATACACTGACCATTTACCACAAGGCCCTCACTAATCATGATTCGATCGCTCAAAGGACCGAGGGCGAAACTAGTGCCAGCCCTCGGATCGATACCCAGAGTACCTTGTCGGTTGGTGGAGGCATCCGTTGGCTCACCATTATCCACCGATTTTTGTGTTCTTTAATGATGCTGTAAATTATGAAAACTACATAACACCAGTGATAGATGAATGAATGTGTATGAAGCATTGTTGGAAATGATATTGCAGGGGAAAACCAAAGTACTTGGAGAAAAAAATGTTGCAATGAGACTTTAGGTGCTTGGATAGTACAGACTGCATAGTGACTGGTAGAGAGACTGAATGCTCTGGGGTTATTCCCTAGGCAGCAAGAGATTTATCTCTTCTCCAAAAACTGCCAGACTAGCTCTGCGGCCCACCTAACTTCTCATTCAGAAGGGGAAGTTCTGTCATCTGAGTTAAAGTGACTGATGCATGAGACTGACCACTCACCTCCATCTAGTGATGAGGTTAAGAATGTGTGGAGCTGTACAATCACGCCCCTATATTCTTTCATGGCATCTACATAGGCAACTTCACCTGTTTATTATATTATGTTGTCGTTACACAACATATAAAACAGTTGTATTATTACAACTGGTTACATTCAGCTAAATGTCTCAGCCATTACCCAGCTATCATCAGGCCAACAAGGAATGGCCTGATGACGGCCGGGTAACGGCCGAAACATGCAGCCAAATTTAACCAGTTGTAATAATACAACTGTTTTTTTATGTTGTGTAACGACAACATAATATAGTAAATAGTTTTACGTACACAACGGGATGGCTTCCTTCAACTTCACCTGCTTTGTATCAGTTACTGGTGGAATTCTGTCCGCTACTGATCCCACATGAACTGATATGGGATTGAACTTTCCTTCTGTGGTGACAGACCACTTGAAGTATGGCATGGCTTTCTAGTGAATAAAATCTTTAATACCTGAGACTAAATCTCTCATAACAAATTTCTGTGTTCCCCACCTACTCGCTCACTCATTGCAAATCCAGATAGTGATCAATGTGTGATGACTTAATAAGCAACAACGATATAAGTCAAAATTTACATACAATACTGCTGACGTGATAAGACAAGATATGATAAGAGTAAAACCAGGTTGCTGTCCAGGAAATTAAAGATTAAGATATATAGAACTATAATCTTGCCGGTTGTTTTGTATGGGTGTGAAGCTTGGTCGCTGACATTGAAGGAAGCTGAGGGTTTTTGAGAACATGGTGTTGAGGAGAATATTTGGATCTAGGAGGGACGAGGTAATGGGGGAATGGAGGAGATTGCGTAATGAGGAGCTGAATGATTTGTACTGCTCACCCAATATTGTGCGGGTGATAAAATGGAGAAGAATGAGATGGGCTGGGCATGTGGCGTGTATGGGTGAGGAGAGGGGGGCGTATATGGTCTTGGTGGGGAAACCGGAGGGAAAGAGACCACTGGGGAGACCTAGGTGTAGATGGGTGGATAATATTAGGATGGATCTCCAGGAGGTAGGATGTGGGTATATGGACTGGATTGAGTTGGCCCAGGTTAGGGACAGATGGCGGACGCTTGTGAGTGCGGTAATGAACTTTCGGGTTCCATAAAATGCGGGGAATTTCTTGACTAAGACCCACAGCAATCAAAAAGCTACGCAGAAGTGACCAGAGGCAACACACACCAAATCGAAGACACAGCCATCTCCATCTCTCTGTCTAAATTCATAGAAGAATTCAAAGAACTGTTCAGCCAACTGCTCCAACAAAATAGCATGATACTGAACATGCTCACCAAGCTAATCAACAAGAATGACTAACACAAACAAGTTCCTGAGGATAGCACAATGGAATGCAAATGGTCTACAAAACCACAAAGAAGAATTAACAATCTTTCTTAAGCAGAACTACATAGACATACTACTAATCAGCAAAACACATTTCACATACAAAAACTACTTCCGTATACCAAGTTATAAACTATGCCACACTACCCATCCAGACGGAACAGCACACGGAGGCACAGCAATACTCATGAAAGAATCAATCCAACACTATGAGCTGCTAAAGTACCAAGAAGAGTCCATCCAGGCAACATCAATAAAAGTAAGAGGGTTCCTATACGAGACTACAGTAGCAGCTGTCTACTGCCCACCCAAACACAACCTGAAAAAAGAACAGTTCCAAACATTCTTTCAAACACTAGGACCGAGGTTTATAGCGGGGAGAGACTACAACAGCAAACACACTGTATGGGGCTCCCGACTAACAACTACAAATGGCAGAGAATTACTAAAGGCCATACAGGAACAAAACTAATTATACCTATCAACAGGAACGCCAACATACTGGCATACAGACGGCAATAAAACCCCGGATCTGCTTGACTTCTTTGTGACCAAAGGTATTTCTTCAGGATACACAGAAATACAGCCCAGCTACGACATTACCTCGGACCATTCTCCAATAATAGCAACTATCAGCACTTCAATAATAATACGACAACCCACACCACGCTTACATAACTCAAAAACAAACTGGGAAACCTATCGCCAAACAATACAAGAAAATGCGAAGCTACCAATAAAACTCAAAGACCATGAACATGTAGAACTGGAGACTAACAACCTAATCAATATGCTACAAAACGCTGTCAAAAACGCCACCCCCAGTAGCGAACCCCAATGGGCACCTAGCAACGTACCTTACGAAATAAAGAGGCTAATAGCCGAAAAGAGAAAAGCCAGGTCTACTTGGCAAAGAACCCACACCCCTGACAACAAGAGAAAATACAACCAAATAAGCAACAAATTAAAATCCAAACTCCGAGAATTGCGGAAAAAATCGTTCAAAGCCTACGTCTCCAGCCTCAAAAGAGAAGACAGTTCCATCTGGAAGCCAATAAAAAACAGGAGAAAACCGACCGAATCACAACCTCCAATACGCAAAAATACTACACCCCCGGGACCTTGGGCAAAAAGCGACAAGGAAAAA
>Ga0123354_10019348_pt1 | contig 10692 bp, 30 predicted proteins | sample TergutLab28metaG_2_FD_97872 | JGI IMG/M metagenome (GOLD analysis project Ga0123354, IMG submission 97872) | Labiotermes labralis P4 segment gut microbial communities from Petit-Saut dam, French Guiana - Lab288 P4 | ecosystem: Host-associated > Arthropoda: Insects > Digestive system > Gut ...
ACTACTACTACTACTATTACTATTACCACCAACACCACTAGTACTACTACTACTACTAATATTAACACCATCCCAACACCCCCAACATCACCACTACCACTAATACTACTATTACCACCAAAACCACAACCACCACCAGTATTACTACTACTATTACTACTACTGCTAATACTAATACTACCACCACACAACGACACATACCACCGCCAACACCAACACTACTACTACTAACAACACAATTACCACCATCACCACATCCAACAATTCTACTACTACTACTACTACTGCAACTACTAATACTACAACCAACCCACCAAACCACCACCTCTACTACTACTACTATTACTACCACCTCCACCAACACTACTACTACTACTACTAATACTAGTACAAACCCCACCATCCCAACCACCAGCACCACTAATACTAATACTATTACCACCACCACACCCACCTCTACTACTACTACTACTACTACTGCTACTTCTAATACTACCACCACCCCATTAACCCCACCAACACCACGTCTAATAATACGACTATTACGAACACCAACACCAACCCAACCAACACCACTACTACTACTACTATTATCAGCACCACCACCACCACCAATACTACTACTATTACTACTACTACTACTACTACAGCTACTACTAATACAACCCCCACTCAACGACCCCACCACCACTACTACTACTAATATTAAAACCACAACCACCACCACAATATTACTACTACTGCTACTACTAATACTACCACCACCCCACCACCTCATCACCACTACTACTACTGCTACTATTACCACCACCAAAACAATTACTACTACTACTACTACTACTACTAGTACTAATGCTACAACTAATACTACCACAACACCACCATCCCCAAAACCAGCAATACTATTACTACTACTACTATTACAACCAAAACCACCACCACCAATACTACTACTACTATTACTACTATTAATAATGCTACTAATAATACTACCACAAACCCAACAACTCCACCACCTCTATTACAACTTCTATTACCACCAACACCACAACCACAACAACTAATACTACTACTACTACTACTCTTACTACTAATACTACCACCACCCTACCACTCACACAACCACCACTACTACTATTACTACTATTACCACCACCACCACCAATACCACCACTACTACTACTATTACTACTAATGCTACTACTCATACTAACACCACCCCACAACCCCTACCGACACCACTGCACTACTAATACTATTACAACCACCACCCACACCACCACCACCACCACCATTACTACTTCCACTACTACTACTACCGCTACTAATAATACTACCACCACACCACCTCCCCAACCGCCAGTACTACTTCTAATATTAACGCCACGTCCAACACTACTATTACTACTATTACTACTGCTACTACTAATTCTACCACGACCCCACCACTCCCACCACCACTACAACTACTACTATTATCACCACCAAAACCACAAACTCCTCTACAACTACTAATACTACTACTACCACTACTACTACTGCTACTATTATTACTACCACCACCCCACCACAACCACAACCACCACCACTAATAGTAATACTATTACCACCACCACCACCACCACAACCACTACCACTACTACAACTAATACTTCTACTTCTATTACTGCTACTACTAATACTACCACCACCACACCAACCCTACCACCTCTACTAGTACTACTATTAACACTAGCAAAAACACTACCACTACTACTACTACTACTAGCACGAATGCTACTACTAATACTACCACCACACCACCACCCCCACCACCACCTCTATTTATTACTAATATTACCACCACCATCACCATCACTACTACCACTAATACTATTTCTACTACTACTAATACTTCCACCACTCCCCACCAACGTCACTACAATTATTTCTATTAACAACACCACCACCACCTCCACCACCATCACCACCAATACTACTAATACTACTACAACTACTGCTACTACTAATACTACCAGAAACCAACCACGTCTAACACTACTACTACTACTACTATTACAACCAACACCACCATCACTATTACTACTACTAATACTACTACCAATGCTACTATTAATACTACCACCAAACCACCAACCCACCACCACCAATACTACTACTACTACTACTTCTACTACTAATACTAATACTAATACTACCAACTCCCCACCACACACACCTCCAACACTACTAATACTAGTACTACTACTATTACCACCACCACCACCACCATTACTACTACTACTATTACTAATGCTACAACTAACACTAACAACACACCACCAACACCACCACCAGTATTACTACTTCCGTTACCAACACACCACCACTACTACTATTACTACTACTACTACTACTACCACTGCTACTAGAGCTACTAATAATACTACCACCACCCAACCACCCCCACCACCACCACTACTACTTCTACTACTATTACCACCACTACCACCACCACCATCACCACCACTACTACTAATGCTACTGCTAATCCTAATACTACCCCCACTCCATCAACTCGATCACAACTACTACTACTAATATTATCACCTCCAACACCACTACTACTTCAGTTACTACTACTAATACTAATGCTACTACTAATACTACCAAAAACCCACCAACCCCACCAACACCACTACTATTACTACTACTCTTACCACCACCAAAACCACCACAACCACCACCACCACCACCACCACTACTACTAATATTACTACTACTACTACTACTACTACTACTGCTACTACTAATACTACCACTACACAAACCCCCCAACGCCACTACTACTACTATTTCCACCACCATATTCACTACTACTACTACTACTATTGCTACTAATAATACTACCACAACCCACCATCCCCACAACCACTAATACTATTACTATTACCATCACTACCACCACCACGACCACCACCACTACTACTACTACTACTACTATTGCTACTACAAATACTAAACCCACAACTACTACTAATACTACTAATATCACCACCACCAATACTACTACTACTACTACAAAAAATATTACTACTTTTTCTACTATTGCTACTACTAATACTATGACCACCATACCAACCCCACCACCCCTACCACCACTATTATTATTTCTATTACCACCACCATCACACTACCACCACTACTTCTACTGCTATTACTACTATTGCTACAACTATTTCTATAACCACCCCACCACCATCACCAACATCACTACTACTACTACTATTACCACCAACACGACCACCATCAACAATACTATTACTACTACTAATACTATTGCTAATATTAATACTACCAACAACCCACCACCCCTAACCCCACTACTAATACTACTATTACCACCACCACCACCACCACCAACACCACCATCCACTAGTACTTCTATTACTACTACTGCTATTAATAATATTACCACCACCCACCCACCACCACAACCACCACTACCACTAATACTACTACTAATACTACTACTGCTACTACTAATACTATCACCACCCAAAAATCCCACCAACGCCACTATTATAAATATTACCACCACAACCATCACCAATGCTACTACTACTACTACTACTACTACTACAGCTACTACTAGTACTAATACTACCGCCACCCCACCACCAAAACCACCTCTACTACTTCTAATACAACTACCACTACCCCACCACCACGAACACCATTATGACTAATAATATTACCACCACCATTACTACTACTATTACTATTACCAACGCCACCACAACCACCAATAATACTACTAATACTATTACTTCTACTACTAATAATATCACCACCACAACACCCCCACCACAAATACTACTACTATCTTTACCACCTCCAACATCACTACTAATAATACTACTACTACTACTGCTACTACAAATACTACCACCACCCAACCACCACCACCACCACCAACACTACTACTACTACTACTACCTTTACCACCACCATCACCACCACCGCCACCACCACCAATACTACTACTATTACTACTACTGCTACAATTAATACTAACCACGCCAAAATTATTACTACTAATATTACAACCACCACCACTACTACCACTACTGCTACTACTGCTACTACTAACACTACCATCACACAACGCCGCCACACCCACTACTACTACTACAATTAAAACAACCACCAACACCACCAACCCCACCACAACTACTATTACTACTACTACAACTACTACTACTACTACTGCTACTACTAATGTTACCACCACCCCAACACCCCTACCACGACCACTACTACTACTAATGTTACAATCACCATCAACCCCACTATTACTACTACTATTACAACCACCATCATCACAAATATTACTACAAATACTATTATTTCTACTATTACTGCTACTACTAATACTACCACCACCCCAGCAACCCCAACTCCTCCACTAGTACTACTAATACTATTACCACCACCACCACCACCACCACTACTACGACTACTACTACTACTAATACTACCACTACCGCACAAACTCCACCACCACTACTACTACTACAATTACCAACACCAATACCACCACCACAACCACCACCACCACTACTACTACTACTACTGCTACTTCTAATACTACTAACACCCCACCCCCCTTCCACCAATTCTACTAATACTATTACCATCACCAATAACACTAATCCTTCTACTACTTCTATTAAACTACTACAACTACTGTTACTACTAATAATACCACCACCCGCCACCCCACAACCACCAATACTAATACTACTACTATTACCACCAGAACCATCACCAAAACTACTACCAGTACTACTACTACTGCTAGTACTAATACTATCACCACACCACCACCCCCAACACCACTACTACTACTAATACTACTACTACTACTACTGCTACTACCAATACTAACAGCAACAGTATTACTACTACTACTATTACCACCACCATCAACACTACTATTACTACTACTACTACTTCTGCTACCACTAATTAAACCACCAACCCAAAAACACCACCTCCACCACCACCACAACCACCAACAACACCACTACTACTACTACTACCACTAGTGCTACTACTATTACTACCACCAACACACCAAACCCACCATCACTGCTACTACTACTAATACGATGACAACAAACACCACTAATACTAATAATGCTACTACTAATACTGCCACCACCCTACCGATCCCACCAACACTAATACTACTCCTACCAGCACCACAACTACTACTACTACTACTACTATTACTACTACTACTACTGATGCTACTATTACTACCACAAACTCACCACCCCCACCAACTATACTACTACTACAATTAGCACCACCACCAACATCACTACTACTACTATTACTACTACTGCTACTACTAAAATTTTCAACAACACAGCACCCCGACAACCACTAATACTACTACTATTTTCACCACCACCACCACTACTACTACTACTAGTACCATTATTACCACTAGTAGTACTGCCACTACTAATACTAACACCACCCCACAACCCCATCACCCCCACCAAAATCACCACCCCTATTACTACTACTATTACCACCACCATCAGCAGGATTACTATTACTACTACTACTACAAATGCAACTACTTACACTACCACCTTACCAACATCCCAATCACGACACCCAAATCCACTACAACTACTACTATTACCACCACCACCACTACCACCACTACTACTACTACTACTCCTACCACTACTACTGCTACTACTATTACTACCACAACCCCACCACCCCACCACCATCACTACTAATACTACTACTATTACCACCATCACCACCAACACTACTACTATTATTACTACTACTATTACTACTACTACTGCTATTACTAATACTACCACCACCCCACAAACCCCAATTCCACTACTACTACTAAACTATTACCACTACCACCACCAACACAACCACCTCCAATAGTACTACTACTAGTACCAACATCACCACCACTACTACTAAGACTACCACTACTACTACTACTACGACTACTACTATCAGTAGCTCTACTACTAATACAACAACCTCTACTACCATTACCACTACTGCTACTATTACTACTACTACCACTACTACAACTACTAATACTACCACTACTACTACAACTATTACTACTACTACTACCACTACCACTAATACTACTACTACTACTAATGTTACTACTAATACTACCACAACCCCACCATGCCCAACAACACTACTACTACAACTAATATAAAACCACCACCAACACAACTAATACTACTACTACTACTACAACTACTGCTACAACCACCCCAACGCGCCCACCACCACCACTACTACATTTACTACTATTTCGACCATCACCACCACCACCACCAATACTACTAGTACTACTACTACTGCTACTACTAATTCAACCATCAAACCACCGCCCCCAACACCATTACTACTACTTCAATTAAAACCACCACCACCACACCACTACTATTACTACTACTACTATTACCACCAACACCACCACCACTACTACTACTACTACTACTACTAATACTACCATCACCCTACAACCCTCCCCCAACTACTACTACTACTATTACCAATACCACCACCAACACCACCACTATTACTACTATTAATATTACTGCAACTAATTGTACTACCACACCCCAACTCACACACCACCATTAATACTACTACTAATACCACCACCAGCAGCAGTACTACTACTATACTATTACTACTACTACTACTAATTCTAAAACTAATATTGCTACTACTAATATTACCACCAACCCACCACCCCCACCACCACTACTACTACAATTACTACTATGAACAACAACACCACCACTACAAATATTACTACTACTACTGCTACTACTAATACAACAACCACACCAACAACCCACCACTACTACTACCACTACTATTACTACTACTACTACTACCACTACTACTACTACTACTACAACTACTAATAAAAATACTACCACTACTGCCAATAACACTATTTCCACTACTAATACTACCACTACCAATTTTACCACTACTACTACCACTACCACTACTACTACTACTACTACTACTACCATTACTATTACTAGTATTACTAATAATACAAACACTACTACTACTACTACAATTACTACTTCCACTACTATTATTACCACCATTACTACAACAACTATTACTATTACCACTACTACTACTACCATTACAACTACTACTACTACCACTACCACTACTAACACTACTATTACCACTACCACTACTACTACTACCACTACCACTACCACTATTACCACTTCTACCACTACCACTACTACCACTACCACTACTACTACTACTACTACAACCACCACTACTACTACTACTACTTCTAAAACTACCACTACTAATACTACCACTACTACTACAACCACAACTAATACTAACACTACTACTACCCACTACCACTACTACCACTACCACTGTTTCTACTACCACAACCACTACTACCACTATCACAACCACCTCTACCACTACTACCACTACCACTATTACCAATACTACTACCACTACTACTACTACTACCACTACTACTACTACTACCACTACTATTACTACGTCTACTAGTACTACCAATACTAATACTACTACTACTAATACCACTACTACTAATACTAGTACCACTACTACTACTAATAATACTACTACTACTATGTCTACTACTACCACAACTACTACTACTACCATATTACCACTACCAATAATACATCTACTACTACTACTAATACTACTGCTACCACTACTACCACTACTACTACAACTTGCACTACTACCACTACTAATAATACCACTAACACTAATAGCAATACTACTACTACCACTACTACTACTACTACTACCACTACTACTACTACCACTACTTCTAGTACTACCACTACTACTACTACCACTACTACTACTAACCACTAGCATTATTACCACTACCAAAACTACCACTACCACTATCATTTCAACCACTAATACTACTACCACTACCACCTCTATCACTATTACCACTACTACTACTACCACTACCACGACTACTACTACCAATATTACTACCACTACTACTATTGCCACTACTAATACTACTACTATTATCACTATCACTACTACTACTATTATTACTACTAATACTATTACTACCAATAATAATACTACTACTACCACTACTACTAATACTATTAACACTACTACTACTAAGTCTACTACTACCACCACTACTACTACTATCACTACTATTACCACTACTATTACTTCTACTACTACTACTACTATTACTATTACTATACTACTACCAATACTACTAATACCAATAATACTACTACTACTCCAACTACCACCACTACTACTACTACTATTACTACTACCACTACTACTATTACTACCACTACTACTACCACCACTACTACTACCACTTCCACTATTTCTACTACCAATACAACTATTACCACTACTACAACTACTACTAATACTACCACTACTACTACTTCTATAACTACTTCTAACACTACTACTACTACTACAAATACAAATTCTACAACTACCACTACCACTACTACTAGTACTACTACTACCACTACTACTACTACTATTATTAATACTACTAACACTACTACCACTACTACTACTACTACTACTACCATTACCAATAAAACTAATACTACTACCACTACTACTACTACTAATAATACTACTATGTATACAACCAATACCACTACTGCTAGTGCTACCACTACCACTACTACTAATACTACAATCATTACTACCATTACCACTATTACTACTACTACCACTTCTACTACTACTACTACTACAACTACTACTACTACAACTACCACAAATACTACTACTACCACTACTACTACTACTGCTACCACTACTACTACTACTATTACTACCACTATATCTACTTCCACTACTACTACTACCACTAATACTAATACCACTACTAATACTACCAGTACCACTTATACTAATATCAATACTACTACCGCTACTACAACAACCACTACTACAACTAACACTACCACAACTACTACCACTACCACTACTACTACAACTACTACTACCATTACTACTACTATTAATACCACTACTACTACTACAACTACTACCACTACTAATACTACTACTATAACTACTACTACCACTACTATTTCTACTACTACTGCTACTACTTCCACTACTACTACTACTATTACCACTACTACTATAACTACTACTAACACTACTAATTCTACTACTATTACTACTACTACTACTATTACCACTATAACTACTACTATTAATACTTCTACCACTACCACTACTACTACTAGTACTAATACTACTACTACTACTACTACTATTGCTACTACAACAACCAACATTACTACTACTACAATTACCATTATTACTACTACCCTACCACTAATACTACTACTACTACCATTACCATTACTACTACCACTACCACTAACAATACTACTACTACCACCAATACCACTACCACTAATAATATTACCACTACTAATACCACTACTACTACTAACACTACTACTACTACCACTACTATTACTACCACTACAACTACTACCACTACCACTATTAAAAATACTACCACTACCACTAATACTACTACCACTACTACTAATATCACTACCACTACCACCACTACCTCTACTACCACTGCTACTACTTCTACTATTACAACTACTAATACAAATACTACCACTACTGCCAATACCACTATTACCACTACTAATACTACCACTACCAATTTTACCACTACTACTACCACTACCACTACTACTATTACTACTACCACTACTACTACTAATACTACTACTAATACTACTACTACTACTAATACTACAACTGCTACTTCCACTACTATTATTACCACAACTACTAGAAATACTATGTCTACTACCAATACTACTACTACTACCACTACTAATACTACTACTACCACTAATATTACTACTACAAATACTACCACTACTACTACTTCTACTACTACTAATACGAGTTGTACCACTACTACTACTAATACTACCACTACTACTAAAGTTACTAATACCACTATTATTATTATTACTACTTCTACTACTACCACTACTACAACTACCACTACTAATATTACTACTACTACCACTACCAATACTATAACTGCTACTACTACAAATACCACTACTACCACTACCACTACTACCACTATTACTACCACTAGCACTACTACCACTACTACTACTACCACTACTACTACTACTACTACTACTACTATTATTACTACAACTACCGCTACTACTACTGCTACTACTACTACTATTACTACTACTATCACTTCTACTACTACTACAACTACTACTACTACTACCACCCTACTACTACTTCCACTACTACCACTAATACTACTACTATTACTACTACTACCCTACTACTACTACCAATACTACTACTAATACTACTACTACTACCACTTCCACTACTACCATTACTACTACTACTACTACTAATACTACTACTAATACTACTGCTACCACTACTCCACTACCACTACTACTAGCACTATCACTACTACCACTACTACTACTACTACTACAACTATCAGTACTACTACTACTACTACTACTACTACTACTACTACTACTACTACTACTACCACTACTA
>Ga0123354_10019349_pt1 | contig 10691 bp, 3 predicted proteins | sample TergutLab28metaG_2_FD_97872 | JGI IMG/M metagenome (GOLD analysis project Ga0123354, IMG submission 97872) | Labiotermes labralis P4 segment gut microbial communities from Petit-Saut dam, French Guiana - Lab288 P4 | ecosystem: Host-associated > Arthropoda: Insects > Digestive system > Gut ...
ATAACTCCGTAACCGTCCAAAATCGGACACATGTTTATATGAACTTTTTTGATCACAAAGGCCTAGGAAATCACCTCCTGCAGTTATGCCCTAAAGTCGTGAAACACCCTGTATATACATACACAACATTTACAAACCTGCCTAGAAATCCATTCGACGCATAAACACGGATACTTGGTTTCATACACGCGTGCGTTAAGTTCCAGCACATTAATTTACAATGTGATTGAAATTAAAGTTATGAAAACATTTCATCACCGTGTAGATTTTGCTTTATAATTATATAAATCTGTGTTTGGTTTCAGGTAAAGTAATTAATGTTCATAAAATCAATAATCAAAAACCTTTGTTAAAAGTTCAATGTTATACGTACATAAATATTACGTTATATTCCACTAATATATAATATTTATAAAATTGTAGTACGTAATTCATACACGCACAAATATTTAAGATGACCATCGCCTTTCTAAAATACACAAAAATTGCCTCAACTTTAAAAAAGAAAATGTCCGTTCTTTTTAAGTACAAATTTTTTTGTAGACGTAGAATTTAGCAATTCTGTGCGGCTTTTAAAAGACTCACAAAGCCTGGAATATATAACACGGATGTAGGTGTATATTCTCTTAGACAGAAGGAAAGATAAGTTTCTCAAACTGATACAAAGATTTATAAGCTATTAAGCGAATTTGTTGCAGAGAACAAACAAACAACGGATCATTAGAAACGTTACTTGATAATTACGAACAAAATAAATATTGATACGCAATTTCGAAAGATTTTTATTTTCAATTAATTTTTAATAGCAAAATAATGATAATACTAAAATCCTATTCCTTTCTGATAATCAAAATACTTTACTGTTTATTTCGAAGCAATTGTTTTATGTCAAAATACTAAATTCATATATTTTATATATTAAAGTATTAAATGTATTTGTATAAGTATGAACAGAAAATAAATAGTATTTGATCGTATGAAACTTGTAGAAAATAAGAGGCTCAGGAATAAGTAAACGTCATGGCATTCGAAAATTTAATTTCAGTGTCTAAAAATGTAGGAATTATTCGTTTATATTGTTACCGTTGATCTTGGTTCGAGGCCAGATCAAAAATATGCCCGGCGGAGAGACGGGCAAAAGTACGTGAAAGGAATAAAGTAAAATTTGGGATTTCCAGAAAAGGGTTTCTTTTGTGTGCTATACACGGTTACATTGTGAAGGTGTGGGCTTCAAGGTTACTGGTATTAAGTTTATGACTGTGTTTATCGCGCGAAAGGTTGCGGCATGCTTTTAGCTAAGGTTACAACCATATTGCCTCTTTGTCTACCTGGAAACAGTACATTCTGTGTCCCTTTCGGCATACATCAATCAGACAGATGTTATGCTTGATGACAGTAGAGGCCGGAAGCTAACACAGGCTGGGTTTGGGGACTTCTTAGCGGACACTCGCTCGAGAATGTTGAAGGGGAATTGTGACGATAATAAAGAGGTGTAATTTGTTGATACAATTTGTAACAGTGGCGGACACAAATAAATTGATTGTGAATATTAAAGTATAAAAATTGAAGTGACTCTGTGAATAAAACTAAAGAGGCTTAACCACAATAATCTATCCTGTTATATAGTTGGTAGACACTTAACATTTCCTGTGACCACCACGCGTATTATTCCCTGGGTGGGGTTCGTGTTCCCGTCTTTGAGATTTGGCCGGTTATAATTTGTTACAGAAAGGACACTCGTACGTTCAGTAACGCTGATACCGACCATGCCAATGCTTATTTTTATAAAGTTTACGTGCATGTTGTATATTTTAACACCAGCGATATTTGATTGCATTCAGAACAAGACACTTTCCAGGACGTTCCTCATCGGTAGATTTGTCCTAACACTGGAAAGCAAACAATTCAGTTTACAAAGTTTTCAAAACACAATAGCCATTAGGTCGATTCTACATTCTTTTGGTCCATAACGTTTTCCTTATTTTTTGAAAAAAAAACGTTTTCCATGAAAATACTTTATATAATTAAGACACAATAATCTTATGCGTATTGGACCGTGCATCATCTTGATATTTGAATAAAGGTAGACCAACTTGATGACACTTGCTTTATTATGTCAATTTACTGCTCAACATGTTTCAGATGTTAATACATCTGAAACATGTTGAGCAGTAAATTGACATAATAAAGCAAGTGTCATCAAGTTGGTCTACCTTTATTCAAAGATACAATAAATATTAACCAAGACAAATATTTGATAAGACGATCAAGCTAACGATGTATTAAGCTACAATTCATAAATTTTCTGCTATTGTGTGACTATTTTAATATCTATGGGATAATATGCAAAATTTTAAGCGCCGCGTTGAATGATTTTGTGATGACCGTACTTCTAGACACCAGAGAAGAAATATTCCCATACAAACAACTTCGAGTGAAATCCCAAGTTGTGCAGGAAAAATGTGTTTAATAGGTCAAAGGATGATTTGGAACTTTAGCTTTTCACTCTTCTATCTAATTTCTTGGAATTAGTTATGAGAAATACGTAGAGGTAATAAGCACAAATAAGGATAGTTCATTACGCTGTCCGAAGTTCACCAATGAAGCTACTTGGATCAGTAACAGGATCCAATATGCTGGAAAATTCATCGATTCATGATAGAAATATCATGTATATATCAGTTTAAACGACATTTTCTGCATAAGTGCAGTGACAGTCTTTCAAAAGATAACAAAACTGTGGTAAGTGTTTACAAATTCTGTAAAAGAATCGGCTGCAAATTGTTACAAATCCCTTCTCTATTAATTCACACATAATTTTTCAGTGATGATAATAGTTTTACACTAGTTACGGTACAAAACAAATACTTTCTGACTTTTTTTGAAATAAATCATCTGTTTTTGTGAAAGAGGAAACTTTTCACAGGTAGGTCTGATTTGTAGCTGCGTAATATCTTTGAAAATATACAAAAGGGTCTATATTTTCTGCAATAATCTGATAAAATTCAGAAAGAAAGCAAAATACGTGAAAGCACTAAACTCTCAAAAATCAACAGCCTGCCGAGAAAAAAAAACAACAGAAAACAAGTAGATCGCTGGGGCTTCTAGCGCCATTATAGTCATGCAGTATTCTGAATATTTCAGAGGCGGGAGCTTCGATGTAAGTCATAACAATGAACACAAGGTAAATACATTTACTGCACACTTGAAAAAATAAAACACTCAGAAATAAATTCTATGCACGTACGATTTTTCTAAAATTGAGGTCTAGAACCTTACAAAAACGAGAATTGAGCAGATACAGGAGAAAGACGAGAAAAGAAGTTTTTAAATAATAAACAAGGTATGGGAGAAAAGACAAAAGAGGAAGGGACAAAGAAAGCGAATAAGGAGAAGAGAAGAATGAAAAGATAATAACTGGGCAAAAAGAAATTTGAAGAAAGCTTCAGAGATAAGAGGGGATATAAATTACTTTGTTACAAAATTAAATATGAAATGACAATATATATATATATATATAGTAATATATATATATGTATAAAAACACACACTCACACACACACACACACACACACACACATATATATATATATGTATCATTTTAGATAACTGAAAGTAAAGATTTTATTTCTTTGATTTTGTTGCACAGGTGTGAATGGTTACAGTGTGATACACTATTCGTTACAATTCTTTACAAAGGGCATCAAAATAGTAATGTTTGTATTCAGGCAGCTGAACCATCCTTCTTGGGAATTAAACAGCCTGCCCATGCTAGTAGCCGCGCGGTCTAAGGAGTGGGTCTGCGGTCGCCCATCGCTGCTGCGATTATGGGTTCGAATCCCGCCGGAGACATGGATGTCTGTCTGTTGTGAGTGTTGTGTGTTGTCAGCTAGAGATGTCTGCGACGAGCTGATAACTCGTCCAGAGGAGTCCTACCGACTGTGGCACGTCACTTTGTGTGTTCTACCTCCTCATGAACACGGAGACCATGGCCCGCTTTGGGCAACAGCACCCAAAAAATTAATAACACTCATAACAGTGGTAAATTGAGTTACTTTCTGAGGCATGTGTACCAAAAAACTGCAGATTAGTAAAGACGTTTTGGCAAATTCTTACACTGTATTGAATATATTACGTTTGGAAGGCACTGCAATTACATAAGGTACACCCTGTAGCTGATGATCTGATAAGGCTGATTGGAAACACACCTAGTCCGGAACCAGAAATCACTTGCGAGACACCATGCTATTACGTCACGAAGATCTCGAACACGACAGCTTCCGTGATGTGACGTAAAATCGATCTATAACCTCCATGCTACCAGCCTTGACCAACTTGTAAAAATACACTCTTGTCTTATCACACAAATCAACTGCTTTACACAGCATTTCGTCACCCTACTCGTCCTAAAACTTTTCGCATTTAATTTTTATCTACTAATTTAATTTAGGTTGAAGAAATCCAACAAGATGCAACAGTATGCAGATATTTATTTACTGCTAAATTACTCTACATGTTTCGGGCGTCCACCCCGCCTATTATCAGTACATAAAACTGTAGTTGCAGTCTCTGGTACAGATCATACTATCTGGGGAGCAAGTTTCTTCAAACGTGACCAAATATTTGGTCACGTTTGAAGAAACTTGCTCCCCAGATAGTATGATCTGTACCAGAGACTGCAGCTACAGTTTTATGTACTCCTGATAACTGGCGCGATGGACGCCCGAAACATGTTGAGTAATTTAGCAGTAAATAAATATCTGTATACTGTTGCATCTTGTTGGACTTCTTCAACCTAGAATTACGATTCACGGAACTACAGATATAAAAAAATTAATAATTTAATTTGTCAAAACATTAATAATAAACAACAGAAACACGTAAAAATAATAAATTTGTCGGTTAAATTCTGTTAATTTGTCATTTATTACTTAAATTAGGGAACATGTAAGTGCTTATAATTCCGTCAGATAAAGCAGCAAACTCCTCATGGGACGATTTTCATTTAACAAATGACACGTACGAAGTTCAAATCTGTCTTAAAAAGAACAAAAGGGGGGGGGGGAGAAGAAATGATTTCATAGCTCCAAGTGTAATCCAAGTTCGTATGCATCGATACATCGTATTGGATCTTCACTCTTGACTATAAGGCTTAGAATTTTTCCTTCAGTATTACGCATACTCTCTGATGCATATGAAGTAAGATTCCCTCTATTCGGAATTTGCTACATGGTAGCAAATTCCGAATTTTGTTTCCAGGAGCAAGTGTTCAATTTAATTTCATGAAAGTTTCAAATGTTCTTTCCACTTTATCAAATTACTTACAAATTTGGGCAAGCAGTATGCATAATCGTGCATTATTGAAACAGATCAAGGTAAAGCAGTCCCGTTACCGTCCCGGAGGGGTCCAGGGGGTTCCAGGGAGTTAAGGTTCCCAGATTTCGTGACAAAGGCACAGGATGTTTGTAGGTTGTCAGCCTTAAACACCGGCCGCTTTATCCCCAGGAAATACGCCTGGTATTAATTTCTGTTAGTGGCTGAGTCGACCCCAAGGCCATAGTGCGATCGGAAGGATTTTATATAAATAAAAAATCCACTGACACCACCTGGTATCGAACCAGCGACCTTCCGATTTGTAGCACAGCATCTTAACCACTGTGCCACCGCGAGACCCATTGAAACAGATATATGAAGTATATTTATAATCCCGTTTGTCACGTACGACTGCGAAATAACAGGAACTGTCTGCGTCGAGATCTTAACAGCTAAGAAACTCAGCTAATAGAAACAATGTGTTTGAGATACAGCGACCAGAGAAAGGAAAATGCCTTGAAGTATTTTCGTGGACGCGCCATGTTAAAAAGGATTCCTCGGTAATCAGTGTATAACTGAATTCAGTGAAGAGGATAAAGCAGTACATGACGTAATGCATGGTGAAATAAACGGAAAGAAAACTGCTGACAGCTTATCTACATTCATTACACGCTCCATACGGAACTCAAAGTCTCAAATCACGATTACTTTTGTCAGGATTCTCTTGTTATAACGGTTTCTGTCAAGATTTATTTCGCACGGAAGGAAATCCAGGAGCGCTCCAGTCGCTTCGGGTCAAAACTAATCACTCTGCAAACTATAAGTGTAGTTTCATTGAATCATACTATTTCCATCTTTTAAGTAAAAAGGTAAATCAGTCCTATTACAGTCCCGAGGTGACCAGAAGGTTCCAGGAAATTTTTCCAGATTACGTTACAATGGCACAGGATGGTGGTAAGGTTGTCAGCCTTAGGTACCGGCCGCTTTTACCCTCAGGAAATACTCCTGGTACTCATTTCTGTTAGAGGCTGGGTCGACCCCAGGGCCATAGTGTGATGGGAAGGATTATGTCAATGAAAAATTCCAATGACACCATCTGGGATCGGACCAGCGACCTTCCGATTTGTAGCACAGCACTTTAACCACTGTGCTACTGCGTTCCCCATCTTTTATGCTCCTTAGCAAATTTCAAAACGCGGCTATTAGCTTCGTCATGTCTGTCCGTCTGTCTGTCCGCGTGGAACAACCCGTCTTCCACTGAACGGATTTTCATGAAATTTGATATTTGAGAATTTTTCGAAAATATGTTGAGAAAATTCAAGTTCAGTTAAAACCAGACAAAAGCAAACGGCAATTTATATTTTACTTTGTACTTTCAATATTTGTAGCAACCAATATGTACAAATTTTTCCATTTTATTTATTTTGTAACATCAGCATATATACAGCATGTATAACAAGTAAGTCCCTGAGGAATATGATTAGACATCCAAACAACTAGCAGTGCGATACGAAACAGATAATCTTTAAAATCAATTGTGCATTTTCTGTACAAATATAGTAATACTCTTACATATTATTTTAATTTACTTTTCTTCCCCAGTTTTAGTGGCTTTTAGTTTTCTTTTGCTGAAGTTATTTGGCGGTCACGCCCTTTTGCATTCCTGTTACAAGTGCTCTTTCCCCTGCTTTTCGTGAAACAACTATGAAGTATTAGTTGCAGAGATCACAGCTTCTTCAATGATAGAATCGTGAAACATTTAAAAAAATAAGGATATTTAATAATAATTTGTTACCACCTAATCAACTGAATGAAATTTATCAATATGTTTGTTCAAATTAACAATACTGTCTTGAGGACAGCGTGTAATCGTTGGCACATGGAAAGATATGAGAAACAGTTGATGCTGAATTGATAACTAAATAATTACTGAACTAAATAAACAACAAACAATGAAGAGTACAAAAATAAAATTATAAACTTTTTGTATTCAATTAATACCTAAACACACATCAATATGACGAAGTTCTTAAGCGAATGAGATTACCCTGTTTGTTTAATATAGAGTCAGCTGCAAGCTGCAGGCAGACAGCTAATAACGTTGCTAGCTATATCAATGGTGTGAATGAGACGCAAAGCTCACAAAATGTAATCACATACACAGTGCATCTACTCCTTCACCATCACAGATGTTAACATATATGTTGTGTTTATACTGTCTGCTTCGAGTTTATACCCCCACCCTTCATATAATTTCATGTATTATACTGTATAATCCTTGTTTACATGTGTGATTAAGCACCGGTATCATTGTTTCCCACCTAAATATATTCAGTAACACTAGTGCGTTAGTTTGATAAGACCACGTAGTATTATGCTACTTTACTTTGGGCATGACATACAACTGTGCATACATAATCTTGGCAGATTCAAATGCAGGAGACTGGTTGTTACAGTCTAAAAACATGATACCAAGACTCTTTACTGTATTCCATATTTTGTTACTACCTGTTCATTTTGTGTTCTTTCTAGACGCAACATTCATAATGTGGAATATTAAACCTCGAATACATGCCCACATGCTTACACTAGAATTCTGATCATTAAAATAATAGGACAGTCCTCCTCTCCTTTTTTTTTTCTTCTTCTTCTTCTTCTTATAAAGCGCTACAACCTATATAAGGTTCTGGCTTGCTCAACAACTTCCTTCCAACCATCTCTATTCCTTGCTACTTTCTTCCAATTACTTATATTTATGCTCTTTATATCTTCCAAAACGTCATCTTCCCAACGTGTTTTAGGTCTTTCAATTGGTCTTTTAGACATGGGTTTCCATCTCTTGATCTTCTGCACAATATTATCCTCAGCCAAGCGTTCAACATGGCCTAACCAGTTTAATCTTTGTTTTTTTAATAAACCCAATTATATTTTGTCCTTTTAATATATCGCTGATTTCTTGATCAGTTTTAATCCTCCAGTAGCCATCATCTGTTCTTGTAGGATAAAATATTTTCCTCATGATCTTTCTTTCGAAAGTCATCAGTTTATTTGTCATATTTTCCTTAAGTACAAATGTTTCAGAGACGTAAGTTACTTTTGGGCGAATTAACGTGTTACAAAGTTGTAGTCTGACGTTTCGGGATATTAATTTTGATGAAAATAGTTCTTTTGTGAACATGGTATGCCCCATTTCCTGTTGCTATTCTTTCTTTAATTTCCTCCTCAATGTTGCTGAATGATAGGACAGTATATTTCTTAAATTACAAAGAACGTTCGGAAACCTTCTTATATGTAAGAAATAAATAAATACTGTAAAAAGTGGGACAGGCATTTTGTGTTTAAACTGCTTAACGTTTTAAACACCGAATTAAATGTCATCTGCATTTGCTGGCATTATTAGGATTTCACCATATTCTCCACGTTAACAGGATATGGGTTAAAGCCACGTCAGTAACACAGTTTATTCGCGAAATTGTTTCTCAGAGCTCGACAACCGTAATGGGTCTAGGAATCCTCAGCGAGTTTCTTTGATCACACTCAGACACACCACATACGGTAAGACTCCTTTCGAAGAAAGATTGGCCGGTCGCAGAAAACTCTATTCGTCCACACACAACACTCACAAGAGACAGACTTTTATACTACTTGAGAAATTGAAACCCACAAACCCCAAAAAGCGACTGGTCGTAGGCCCAAGACAGACTGTGCGGCAATTGGGATCGGTTTATTTTTCGCTAATGACAACGGTTGAAATAAAAAAATCTGAAATAAATAAATTTGTAATTCACGAAATAATACAAGTATTAATTATCAACATGAAGAATGTAAAAAGGATATGATATTTCCACCCTTTTAATGAGCTATTGTAGTTTTTCTTTATAAATTAAAAGAAAAAACAATGATTCCTCCCAATTTTAATTTCTGAATAACGGTACGATATAATAGGATTTTTTCTAAAAATAATTTCTCTAGAAATCATAATTGCAAAATATTTTGCATTTGGCCTTTCGTTACTATGTACTGAATGTTCCACCTTTAAAACGCTCAAACGCTTGCAACAAAAGTTGTGCAGAGAGTAACCATGCCGCGTTCTGGACTAATAAATTAATTTGCACCACTTCAAGATATTGATCACAAACTACGATATGAATGCAGAACAGGAATGTTGTTAATCTACATGCACATATCCACGTACAATTTCTGCATTAAGCTTCGTATAAAAGTCCCATAATTAAATTAATATTTATGTAAATTAAAAATAATAAAAGGATAGGTATTTTTCACACTCAATTCTGGACCTTGTCCACAGTACTTATTACAATTGTAGTTAAATAAAGTAAACTCGGGAAGGATGTTTTAAAAAGAGAAATTTCTACTGTTTATCTTATGTTTATTGGACCGTGCATCATCTAGATAGTTGAATAAAGAGAGACCAACTTGATGTCACTTGCTTTTTTATTTCATTATTTAATGCTCAACAAGTTTCGGATTTTAATACATCCATCCTCAGGAGCTTGCGACTTATTTGTTGAGTGTAGTATCCGGATCCAGGCTGAAGTACTTCAGTGCTGCAGCCTGCATCCGGATACCACACCATCCCAGCCAAACCACAACGTAACACCAACACACATCGAACCAGAACAATACAACCCATGAAGTAACTCAACTAATAAGTCCCAAGCTCCTGAGGATGGATGTATTAACATCCGAAACATGTTGAGCATTAAATAATGAAATAAAAAAGCAAGTGACAACAAGTTGGTCTCTCTTTATTCAACTATACTACTGTTTAATTTAAATCCTATTCAATTACATCATTCTTAATTTCATATGGCATTTCCTAGCAAAGGTAATTATTACAGTATTTTAGACAAGTAAATAATGGTAAAAAAATATTGTCTGTTACATAAATATGATACAAGAGAACTCTCATATGTATAGTTATGGAACATGTATTGATATACTTATTCCTACGTTAGGCTCGTTGTGAATTAAGGGTCTTTTTAACCTTCACATTTAATGATATATTTCATCTTCAACGCATAATTTAACCTTGTTGCAGGAAAAAAACAGCTCCAGCAGCTTCGCAGGTGAAATACTGGTCTCAGACAATATCTCCTCTCATGAGTTCTTTCCGCTCGTTGAGAGAAAGAGATTTTTAATATATATGTATATATATATATATATATATATACACACACACACACACACACACGAGGATCGTACCGAAAGTCATGAACAACCATTTTTTGTAAGCAAACCGGGAACAGCAGACGAAGGAGAGTACGGTGGTAGATGGAACCGGCTGTTGTGTTATCCTTGAGTGTCTCGTGACGTCAATAGCTTGCATCACGTGACCAGTATCACTCCTAACAAAA
>Ga0123354_10019354_pt1 | contig 10691 bp, 8 predicted proteins | sample TergutLab28metaG_2_FD_97872 | JGI IMG/M metagenome (GOLD analysis project Ga0123354, IMG submission 97872) | Labiotermes labralis P4 segment gut microbial communities from Petit-Saut dam, French Guiana - Lab288 P4 | ecosystem: Host-associated > Arthropoda: Insects > Digestive system > Gut ...
ATATATATATATATATATATGTGTGTGTATGTATATGTATATATATATATATACACACATACATATATATATATATAATTACATACATATATATGGGCTGAGTAGCTCAGTCGGTATAACGACTTACTACGGGCTGGACGGTCCGGGATCGAATCCCGTTGGGGACGAGATTATCCGCCCTTCCAGACCGGCCCTGGGGCCCACCCAGCCTCCTGTAAAATGGGTACCGGGTCTTTCCCGGGGGTAAAGTGCGGCGGGGGCGTGCTGCTGACCACTCAGCCCCTTCTAGTGCCGCGGTCATGGAAGAGTAGAGCTATACCTCTACCCACCCTCTGGGCCACACCGGGGCCTATAACGGGATCAGTTTACCTTTACCTTACATATATATAAGAAATATTACATAGGTTCAAGGAGGAAAAAACTAACCTACATACAATAAAAAGAAGGTAGCTTAACTGTACTGGTCACATTTTTGCCTAGGAACTGCTTTCTAAACAAAGTTATTGAAGGAAGGTTATAAGTGACGGTAAGGCGATGAAGAAGACGTTAGCAGCTACTACCTACCTTAAGAAAAGGAGGGGGTACTGGAAATTAAAAGAGGAAACATAGATCGCACTGCGTGGAGAACTGGATGTGAAAGAGACTGTGGACCTGTCTTAAAGAGAGATTAGGGTAAAGAACAAATTAATATGTGTGTGTGTGTGTGTGTGTGCGTTCATATATATACATATATATATATATATATAGAGAGAGAGAGAGAGAGAGAGATGGGGGAGTAATATTTATAAGTTGAAAATTATTAATTTTTCATCTTGCCATGTACTGTTACAATCATCGAATCAAGGTCAATAAGATAGATGCACTGAATAGCATGCCAAATGAGACGTAAGAAATACACCCAAAATAGTAACTGCGTGATCTGAATGAAACGCCATTTGGAGATTTATGTGTAGACTGGAGGATAACAATACACGACAGGCAATGTACGTATAATGCAAAGCTAAGGCGCGTTCGGGTAGTCATTGTTGTTATAGAAGAGCAATAATAATTACATGTTATGAGTGTGTTTATATTCTTTCCTTAGTCGTCCATCATGGAAACCACACCTTTTCTGCGTCTGTGGCCTGTCTAGCTCAACTATATTTTTCACACATTGTTTCATAAATGTTAAGATTTTCTGGAAAAAATTGAACATAAAATTTGTATTTTGATTTTCTCACAAAGTCTGTCTGCAACATTCCCATTCTAAGAAGAATTCAGCGACATGTCATAAATAAACTTAGGTGTTCATCTAAAGTAACTGTTGTTCTTATCAGATTTCAATAAATCTTGAATTTTCTTGACACATTTTCGAATAATCCTCAAATTTCATGAAAATCCGCGACATGCAGACGCGACGAAGCTAATATTTGCTTTTCAAAATTCTGCTAATGTGGCTAAAAAGGTTCCTTTAAAATAGGGTGTGAGATTGTGATGGATTCATGTGTATTAGTGTAATATATCATGATAGTCAAGGACAAGATCAGAAGCTAGCAGCAATAAATAGCAGTGACCAATAACTACAATTGAGTCGGTATTACAGCAAACTCTGTTACAAGGAATCACTTAACGTGCACATATATCCAAGCCATTATTTTCAAACAACTCTCAATGATCAGGGCGTGCTTGAGAGACAGAACTGGCGAAAAAGCTCCTTCTCTATGATAATCGTTGCTACGGATGAGAATTGTTACATGACACTTCTAGTAGTTACGCTGATTTCTCCTGCGTGAATTGTCTACAGTCACTGGACATCAACACAGTGATTTCAGCTGACTGATGTCCATCCTTGTAACCTACTGTTTGTTCCACTCTTCGGCCATCTGGATCTTCAATCATCGCCATCCCACATTTACCCCTTCACTGTTTATTTAGAGAAAAGACGAACACACGATACTTTACATCGTCCACGCAAAAATATTCGCAATATAATCTGCTCGTGTTGGCATACGGAATTTAGTAAACCTCCCCTACAAGCTTTTAGTGATTTATTTGACCATCTGCCTCCCTTCTATCGCTCGGTGCATGTGACTTGCTCCTCTGCAGTTTGCTCAATGAAAGGGCTTAAGTTTCTAGCTCAAAGTAGATCCTAATCCATTTGGCTCACTTACACATTCAGCCGTTTCACTAAAATATACAACTTGTTTGAACTCTTTTGGAAGATACACTCAATTCAGGGGTGGGTAATTACTTTTACTTGGGGGAGCCAGATGTGTCTATTGGGAACTCAACGCGGCTACCAGAGACTCGAGAAGAGCGTTCTGCCTCCCCAGTGTGGCACGTTGTACACCCCCACCCCAAACTGGCATTTTTATAGCTGACCAAACGGCTTATATGCCTGTCTTTTCCAGAAATATCAAAATTGCTGGAAATTTTTGCTTAAATTTTGCCTCCATTACTAACGAAAACATGAAAAATATACGTGTTTTTTTTATCTGTAATTGATAAGGCATTTCTATGATCATTATGTGTATTTTATTACATTTTATTCACCTGTTATCTCGGCGGATCAACCAGCTTTTTCGATCCACCGGCCAGATGTTTGTTCCCGTTGAAGCCAACAATGCGGGAATGCATTTTGTTTTGTTCAACACGTTTTTTTCTCCGGATAAAGAACGGAAAGATATGCAGGATGGAGGTTTAAATTATTATCGTATATGACACCATGTTGATTGGTGAAGCCTTACCAACGTTTCGGAGGTACTTTCTGGCTCCATCTTCTGTGTTTTCTTCAGTTACATATACCCTAAAGATGCAGGCAGAAAGCTCCTCCGAAATTTTGGTAACTACGCACCAATCGGCACGGCGTTACACGGGTGTTCATCAAGATTCTTGTGAGAAATTAAAATCTCTCACGTTATAAAGACAGACTAAATGAACTTTCGTTTCTAATGTTGGCACTATTGAAATTTCGTCATTTAGTGCCATGTTGTATAATGTAATTCTTTTTCACGGTCTTTCCGTTCTAACACAATTTGATTTGTGCAAATTAACATTAGAACTGGCATTTAAATTAGCTACAGGTTTCGGTAACTATTGCAGTTGGTATGTTCTATAGTCAGTGAACGTTTCTGCTTTAGCTGCAAGCTAAAATTGGTAAGCACGAATGTAGTCAAGTCGTGACTCTTAAATTTTAGGGATATAGTAGAACTCCACTTATCCGTACGCTAGTAATCCGGATCGTCACTTTTCCGGACGGCTTGGCCCGTCGGATAAACATTTTCTTACTCTAATTGTCCTACATTTTTTATGGCTTAAATTTTTCTCCCATTTGTCAAATACATAAATGGAATTATGTATTTTACTTGTACGTAAATAAACGTGTAAACTAAAACAGTTTTTTGTAGAAATTTGTTTCCCCTTAAAACTGCCGAAATAGCTTATTTTAAAAAACAATCCAGTTATCTGGATTTTCTGTATATCTGGATGTCTCGCCATCCCAATTAATCCGCGAAGTGGAGTTATACTGTACTTTAAACGTATGTACATTTTATGACAGAAACAGTTAAAACTGGCACTTGTGTTTGTTACGCCTGATGATAGCAGTTTGCCACAAAGATGTATAAAGAAGGAATAAAGACTTGATATTATTTACTCGTATTTTTTAACTGCATGTTTTTTTCTCAACTATGATTTCTTCACGTGTCTGCATTCACACGACACGCTGTGTCTTGCGCACGCAGCAGTTTCTTTACTTTATATCACGAAGTCTATTACGTCACTGTAAAGAGAGAGACACTGTTGGAAATGTTTTAACTCTTCCACCGGTCAAGAAAATCTGAGACATTTACATAAAGTGAAGGATATAACAGACACACAAAAATGTCGTCACATAGCACTATCCTAATCCAGACGTTTCCAGCTCACAGGCTTGCACGCAATTCTTGAAGAAACGTGTCAATATTATTCTCCCAGTTATGCCTGTTTTCTATAAGCTTTCTAGGTAAGACACTGGATGTGTTTCGTCTCTGTCATCTCCATGCTGTACACCCCACCCATCTAATTTTTTTTGTGGCACTGCCACCCAACACTGGCCAGGGCCTCCTCATTCATTAGGTTTCAAGATCACACACAACGACACACCACAGTCGGTGGGACTCCTCTGGACGAGTGAGCAGCCTGTCGCAGATACCTCTACCTAACAACACACAACACTCACAAGAGACAAACATCCACGCCTCCCGCGGAATTCGAACCCACAATCTCAGCAGGCGAGCTGCCGTAGACCTGCGCCTTAGACCGCGAGGCCACTGGGATCGCCCCACCCATCTTATTCACCTTGCCTTATTTCTTGTAATAATACTCGTATATAGTGAAGATGATTAATTTTTTAGGTCCTGAAGGCAATAAAGTAGCTTTTAATAACCAATATTTACATAATATCCTCCTTTCTGATTTTTCTAACGTCATAAGATACCCGATAAGCCACATCTGCAGTGGAACGTTTCAAAATCCGGTAGAATTTGCAGTAAATTAAAACATTAAATATATTTCACAGGAAACCGAGTATACTTTATTTTTTATCCCTATGCAGTGTGTGAAAACCACAGAGCAAGGCAGTGTAACGCACTACGTAAAGTGACTAAATAAACCTCTTTGAACTCGCATACGATCAGGCACTTCTCTGACTTCTGCATCCAGACATATCCCGGTGTCCACTCATTCCCATGTCCAAAGGGTTTTTATGGTTTTTCTGCAGGGGAGGAGCGGTAAGCAAACCGACTCTGAATTTTACTACCAGCCTTCAGTTAGTTCAAAGGTTTAATGTCTCAAATTTAAATCCATTTCACCGTAACTCTTCATAGCGTACTATTTTAAGTACAGAGGTAGGTTTCCCGTTACTTACGTGGGTGTGTATGAAACCAAGAAATTTATTTTTTTTTTTGCTGATATTTATAAACTGATCACTTGTTCTTTAGCCTCATCGTGGATTGAAAACATCCCTGTCGAAATATGGCCTCTGATCGGTTCAATTCCATTCTTCCAGATTACAGGGAACGAACACATATTAAGTGAAACTGAAAAAGGAAGTGCTCTGGGAGAAATAAGAGGTTCAGTTACACTTTATCGATAGCAAATTCAAAATTGACTGCTCCACGGTTGAATTAAACGTCTCGTAGCGAGAAACCGGTCACTAACAGCTGAACTATTGTACGGTTACTTCAAACGTTTACTTGTCTCCGTCAAGTTTTGCACTCCTGTCATTCTAATACAGTTTTACTGAAAAAGGATAACTGTAAAACTGTCGCGGTATTTAATCAAGCAGCTCACCACCAGGGCGTAAGTGGGAGTGCAAGAAGTTTCATTGTTTCGCGCACTTTTACCTCAGTCACTATCTCGAGATGTGGTCAGACTTATTCTCCAACTACTTTAAGCCCAGGTAAGGAACCGTAGATATACGCTATTTTTTTTAAAAGTGAAAGCACTTTTCTATCAAATGCTCCCCGATATCTGAAAGAACACTGCTTTTTGGAAGGTTCCCTGGTTTCGTCTCTTTGCCTTCCGGTCAGAATAACACATAGAAAATTTTTGGAATGATTCTGACAAGGGAAAAGGGAAGTACTTGAAGAAAATCCTGCTCCAGGACCACGTTGTCCACTACAGATCTCACATGAACAGGCCGGTCCTCCACAGTAAAAGAACGACGACCAACCGCCTGAGCCATGGAATGACCACACACTGAATGGTTTCTCAGGGTGGGTAGTAGGAACTGTCTGGACGCTGTGCAAAAAATGCATGGAATTTATCTGCGCATTCGCACGTTCCTGGCCGGAACACCGACTGTCTTGACCGAGGTTTCCGTGATTTTCTTCAACACCCTCAGAACATCGTATGGTTTCTAACTTAGGTCACAGCCTGCTCCTAGCACACAACTCCAAAGTCATTCGACGCTATTGCTACAAGTCTCAGCACCTACGAGCGTCGTTAAATGAAACATAAACAAAATAAAATAGATTTCGACGTATACAGTCGTCGATATAGCCGCTAGGCTATGGGTTGGACGATCTTGTTTGTTTCCCGGCAGGGGCAAAAATTTTTTCTTTTCTGCTAAACGACAACAGGAGCTCTTGAGGCGCAACCAGTCTTGTTTGCTAAGGGTATCAGGGTTCTTATCACGCGCTTAAGGCAGGAGGATTGTGCAACTGATCACTCACCTCTGTCTAGCACCAAGGTTAAAAATGAGCTCTACCTCAACTCAGCCCCATAAGCCTTCATGGTATACAGAGAAAAACCTTTACCTTTACCTTAACCTCCACCGGCTTGCAGAACACAGCTTAGTCACTATAGCGACCCATCTATCTAGGCTTTACGATAATGAAAATATCCAACCATTATTGCACTTCGGACTGATGGTTGGCGGCAAAGTTTTGCCACCCCTGTTGTAAAGCTACACACGTTCTATGGCGTATAACCAGTCAGCTCTCTTAAGCTCCTTCCTGTCCTGGACCAAACACATTGTTGCATAATTGATAACGTTTCAAACTGACATTGAGAATCAGCCCAACCGTGAACACTGAAGTGGAGTTCTGGAAGGCACGAGAATCCTGGCGGTGTTTCACAAGGCTGAGGGCTTGGAGGGTAGCCTGCAGTCTGTGCTAGCAGCAGGCACCAGACCTCCGTGTTAAATGAAGCGTAATTGGCTTCAAAAGGTCTGCATCATATCTTAGAAGAAACACGTCTAAAGCTAGAGCTGTAACGCAATTAAGAACGATATTCATCAATGAAGTAACTCCATACAACTGTTATTACAGTGTTCAAAAGAATCAGATACTAAAACCGATAGTGATCCAGTCGAATCTAGTATAATACCCTTCTTTATAAAGATATTAACATTACAATCCCATCTATGCTCAGTTCGCTCAAGTAGATTATTTCCCCCAAACTTCAATACTAAAATTTTGCACAAATTCACCGTGTGTTTCATGCATGCTACTTGCCCTGAGCATTCATTCTCCTCATTTTGGTGTCATAATAACTTACCTTATGAAGGCTACCACAAGTGAAGCTCTTCCTATACAACTTTATTCAACTTCCTGCTATTTCCTGTCCCTCTGGACCAACTACGGTACCCGACACTGTGTGCTTAGATGTGTTTAAACAAATGCTAAATGGTCTGTGCATAATTGTATATCCGACAGTTACTCTTATGATGAATGTTAACAAGGCCTTCCGATTTTATGACACGTGGCTATGCAAGTTATGATTCTAGATTGCACAAATAATGTGACTCCGCTCTGCAGTACTCTGAGGGTCCAAATGAGGTGACGTTATTGTTGTTTCTTAGGGTACTGTGGGAGAAGTTTTGGAGAAATTATGCTGCCTCCAGCTAAAGGTAAAGTGAAGTAAAAAAGGCAAATGTGTCCCTTTGCTGGCCATGAAAGCTTACAGGGGAAGTGGGCGAATAACTCCAGATATTCGAAACCTCTGTATTTGGTCCAAGTGAGGGGATAGCTCCACATACCGACCACTTTACTCCCGGAGAAAGAAACCGCTGTACCCACTGAACACGAGGTTGGTTCAACCTCAGAACCGGTCTGGACGGTTTGGGAAAAGCAAAAAATCTCTCGTCCCTGCCAGGAATTGGGCCACAATGCTTAGTTTTCCAGCCCGCAGCCCAAACACTATACCGACTGCGCTATATCAGCTCCCTTCTACTGAGTACAAGATAAAACTACATCAGTCTGTGTGCACGCCGTGGAGGTACAGTTCCACCCACACTGAACGTCAACTTTAGATCTGTGTGGTAAGCTTTAGCTCGTTCCACATTACCGTGGGAAAAGCGTCCACTGTACCCATTGAAAAAGAGGCTTTGGGCACCAAAGACGGTCTGGGCGCTTTGAAGAAGAGAAAAAATCTGTTGTCTCTACCTAAAATCGAACCACGATCTCCAAGTTTTCCAGCCCGTAGACTACTCACTATATCGACTGCGCCATGCTGGCTCTTACAGGGTAGAAATAAAGTTTAAACTTTTCCCGGCCTACAATGGGAACGCTGCAGTTCATAGTCAAGGCTCTTAGAACCTCAAACCTTGCTACGAAATGGGGCCAGCAGTTCGTGGGGATATTTCTTGCAAGTAGAGTGGCCGGAGCCGCGTGGTTATATGACATATTCGACCCTCTTCGTGTGAAACAACATCGTGCCCCACGCTGAGACCAAAGAAGCCCTTGTCATCCGTCATTTTGACCCTTTTCTTCTCATCTCTTTTCACAAACCGGCCTTCCTCCCCCTGTCTGAAGAGTCACTCTGTATACGGTATGTGTTATCAGCAAGCGCTGCATTATTCAACAGAGGAAAACAGAAACAAAATATATAAATAATTCTGTCCGCCTTCTAAAAGTGTTACACAGAAGCTTTAGTATTTTGTCCAGAATTTCTGTTCTTCCAGACAAATTACTGTACTGTCGTCTTAAATTACTTTAATTACGGGCTACAAAATAGGGACGATGGTGCAATTTCGGCAGTTCTCTCTATTACCATAAAATGCAAAATCCCAAGCGCCAGGTCGCTCTTATGATCAAATTTTGAGAAATTGTGCCTGAATATAATTACACCATACACACGCTTGTTTCATTTGCAATTTCGTAGCCAAGAATCAATTCTCCATAGACTTGTTCTTTTACTAATTCTCGTTGCTGTTGGTGTAGTTGTATACAAAAATGCTCAAGACAATTCATGCGCCAGCCTACCTCTTATGGAACAGAATCCTTGAAAAGCTAAAAGTTCCTCAGCTGATCGCAAAATGCAACTCAGTGAAGAGAATCAGAAGTTTGATTGCCGTGTTCACTAGAACCCGCCACTGGCGTCTATTTTGAGCCCAGTTCTTTTAAAGTTCCTACATGCACTTCAAGAAAAAAAAATCAGAGATTACCAAGTTCTGTTCTCACTACTTTTCTTCAGCAAGTAATGGCGCCCGAAGAGTGGTAACAACTTCTGTGACATCTGGTACGGGAACCATAAACTAAATCTTGTCAAACCATTTTGTTTTCAATGTATTCCATTCATTATACGGTACACAATATTTAAGAATGTGCATAAATTGGATAATATTTTATCACGATTCGATAGAAATAGATTTAAAAAATCAGCTATCTCAGACTTTAAAACTTCTTACTTTCATCACAGAAGTCCTTGTTTCGATCTCGGCGTGGGTACAATTTTCGTGTTTTCCATAGGCAGATGCCTGGAATATGTTTTAAAAAACTGCATGATCGTTTCCTTCCACATCCTTTCCAAATCAATGTCCAATTAACTGAAACACCATTTGACCCTCTGTAGTATCTAGCAGTAGTCCACAAATTTTCCAAAAATTTAAAAGACACCTCAAAATTCTATGTTACAGAAGAACGACACGAAGCAAATTCCTCACTGAGAACCCACATATATTGGTCACCACCGTATAAAATTCAGTAGCTCGGGTGACTTGGAACCAGGAATTTGTGCATTCCTGGAACCTAGTATAACCTACTTACAACGTCGTTAAAGAAACGAAGAAAAATAAGAGGGAATAAATTTCTCTAATTGCTTTGACTAAAGCAAAAAAGGAAAGTCATAAACCTTAAGTTCTGATGACTGGTCAATAAATAAGAAGTCCATTGCATTTTGCACATAAGATCACAATACGCCTCAGGAGCAGACAAAACTACAGGATACGTACATGCACGTTGTCATAGTAATTTAATTTCCAAATTTAAATGCTGTAATCTAGTTTATGTATGTGAGCAATGTTTTCAGTTTATGAATCAAGGTAAAGGTAAAGGTAAATTTCACCCTATAACAGACCACGTAGGTCCAGACGTGGAGTAGAGGTATAGCTCTACTATTTCTTTAACCTCGGCGCTAGATGGGGGTGGGTGGTCAACGCCAAGCCCCGACCACTATACCCCCAAGAAAGACCCCGTACCCTTTATATAGGAGGCTGGGTGGGCCCCAGGGCCGGACTGGACGGTGCGGAAAATATCGCCCCCTCTGGGATTCGATCTACGGACCGTTCAGCCCATAGAGAGTCGCCTATACCGACTGCGCTCTGCCGGCCTAGAAGTACAAAAATCTTCTTCAGAGTGTTTGGTGAAATATTGCAAAGAAAACCCCTTTTATACAATTATCGGCTGACATCCAACAGTAACCCATCTGTGTGTTGTTGATAATAACACTCGCTCCTCCACACCCCGCTCCTGTGTAATTAGGCTTTGAGCTGAGGATGGTGTTCGTCATGGAGGGGGGAACAGTACACGTTTTTCATCGCTGAACAAACGTGTATTGAATTCAGCGATGACGGTTTATCTATTTATAGAGTGACGAAACCAATTCTTTTTATGGACGTGCCTTGGGGATAAAAACGAGCATAACATTTTTTGAATAGCTGCCAAATACTTAGAGGACTAATTACAATGTTGGTACTGCACTACCATTGGAAACACAACAAAGACAATATCACGTGTTACGCAGTATAAGATATTGGCGGTACAAAAGAGGACACATGTGAGGCAATGTGCGTGTAACGTAACACTGAGATGCATTCGTGCAACCATTCTTGCAGTGGAAAAGGGATAAATAATTCGCAACCTGTGTGTGTGTGTGTGTGGGTGTGTGTGTGTGTGTGTGTGTGTGTGTGTGTGTGTGTGTGTGTGTGTGTGTGTGTGTGGGTGTGTGTG
>Ga0123354_10019355_pt1 | contig 10690 bp, 5 predicted proteins | sample TergutLab28metaG_2_FD_97872 | JGI IMG/M metagenome (GOLD analysis project Ga0123354, IMG submission 97872) | Labiotermes labralis P4 segment gut microbial communities from Petit-Saut dam, French Guiana - Lab288 P4 | ecosystem: Host-associated > Arthropoda: Insects > Digestive system > Gut ...
ATCCGCGTTCAGGCATTTCGGGACCCACTTCACGGAGAGCTTCCGCATGTCCAAATCTTCATGAATGATGGACCCAACCCGCTCAAGTGATATGCCAAGTTGCTCAGCTATTGATTTAGCCGAAATCCGGCGGTCTTCCAAAATTAGCTCGTAAATTTGATCAATAATCTCCTAGGTGGTCACTGTTTTGGGTCTTCAGGACGAGGCGCATCACAGGTGGAAAAATCACCACGTTTAAACTGGACGACCCAGTTTTTGACAGTGGCGTACGATGGTGCATGTCCCCCTAATGTTTCTGTCAGAATGGCGTGAATTTCCTTTGGCGCCTTGCCTTGCAGGAAAAAAAAAACTTGATGACAGCTCGTGTCTCCACGTTGTTGAAATCGCGCGCGTCGCCTGATATGCTTCCTTTCAGCCTCTGTAACAAGAAAATACTTGCAATTCGGCACATGAACAGACTCCTCTTTCCAACGGCACTATCGATTCCGTCCTACAAAATCGAGAATTTGGGCTAAGGACTTATCAGCACCCCCTCCTAATATATTGTAATAATTAAGATTTCACTTAATAACTACAACGAAATGTTATACAACCTTCACGTGTTCTTAAGCATTTGTTATCCTGAAAGTGACCTATTGCAGTCAAAACTTGTTCCAACAGCAAATAATACAAACACCTTAGATGTGTTAAAGTTATTTTATTCTTTCACCTTATGAGAAATATTTCGCTGGACACATCTTTACTGAAAGGTGCCTAAAAGTTCTTCGAAAAGAATGTTTATTTTTTTAATTACTGCATAGCAGAAATGGATGCAGTCCGTTATAGTAAGAGAAAAAAACACATTTACAAAATAAAGATGCCGTTTCGTCCTAAACAGTTTTCAGATTCTTAACAGACAAACGTGTACTTTACTGAAGAAGTGTGCATATTTGCCAGATGTATCCCCTACTATTTTATGCACTCGTCAACAGTGATACTCATTCATTACAGGTAAACACGTCTTGTATTTTTTATCTCAGTAATTAACCAACTTGATGCACAAAATTTGTTTTAAATAAGTTTTTATTTCAAGCCTCTACATGTTTTGAGCACATGTGCTCATCATCAGAAGGTCAAAATTGTATTACACAGCCTCTGGTATCATCAAACCCATAGGTGGCCGTCTCGTCTCTTACTCAACCTGTGCACGGGACGGCCACCTATAGGTGCGATGATACCAGAGGCTGTGTAATACAAATTTGACCTCCTGATGATGAGCACATGTGCTCGAAACATGTAGAGGCATGAAATAAACTTATTGTAAAACGAAATCTTGTGCATCAATTTGGTTAATTACTGAGATAAATATACTGAGATGCACGGTCAGCAAAACTTCAAAACTTCTTGTGTTTCTTTCTGCTGCTGCATTTTCTAGGGTTTGTTTTACTTAAGACGCTGTCAATCGAAAACTTTATGTAGCATCAATTATAGCTTGATAAATATGAGCACGGATTAATGGTGGAAAGATAGTGGCACATTAAACTGATTTAATCACAGAAAAACCTGTCTTAAGGCCGCTTTGTTCACCACAAATCCTATATGTTCTCTCATGGATGTGTATGTTACGTGGTCTTCTCTAAGACTTGTTCATTATAAGCCACGTCATGCAGTGTCCTATGAACTGTCCTTCATGTCGTTCCAACAAGAACCATTGGCTCTCTTGAAATTCCTATAAAAGAACCTTGTTCCTGTTCCAAATCCGAAATATTATCTGAGTAAAATTTCCCAAATAAAGTATGTGAAATAGTACCAATAAATCCAAAAAGGCTTCTTCGAAACCCGGTTAAACTGGAATCTCATTTGTTTAACTCCATTAGAGTGTTCTACATTTATTCTAGCTTATTATTTTTTCTGCCTGTGTATTTAATGGAAGCTGTGCATTCTGTTAAATTCGTCCAATCAGATCGTTCGTGAGTTCGACGGATGTCTACTGTAAATTCATCATACTGTTTTACAACATCAAAATTCACGTTAACTTGTGCCAATCAGCGTAACTTAGAAATCTTCCACTCACTGCTGGATAACCTGTCTTCTCCAAGTTGTTCGTAATACAATCCAGGTAATTCGAGAATGGGATCGAGTCTGAAATCTAGGCTTTCTACTCCCAGCATGAAAAAATAAGCTACGCATGTTGTAAGCCACATATGAAAGTTACTTAATCTTTTGGCGTCGGAATTATTTTTTTAATTTTAGCACACCTGTATATAAAATGTGAATAATAAAGGAACCAAATACGTTAGAATTATGAAACAAACTGCATTTAGAAGAAAAAAACGGAGAATATATAACATGTTTAAAATATTCAGTGCCTATATTTGTTGAATAAATATATAAAATGCAACTTTAGAGGTTAGCGGTGCGGTATGACCACTATAGTTGACATTAGGCGTCAAAAGGTTAAAGAATGGCTTTAGTCGTTGTGCATGTACTGTCGTTTGTATGCCTCTCCGGATTTGCAGGGTGACATTTACGCATTTTATGTCCTTAACTGTGTAGGGATCCATCCAACTAGGACCTAACTTTCCGGAACTATTCTCCCGTGGGCTTCCGTGTTTTAAAAGTACATTATTTACCTTGACGTTAGGTATATGAATCTGCGTGTCATAGTACTCCTTACTCTTCCTCTTTGCAGCTTCCAACCTCTCCTTCGCTATAGCATAACTGTGCTTTAGTCGCTGCTTCAGATCTTGTACTGTATATAGCTACCTAAACTGTAGTTAACACATTCCAGTGGCATAGTAAGTAGTCCAGTAAATTCGCAATGAATCCAAACATTAGTCCGAATGTCATTAAACCTATAGCGCTATGTGGTGTATTGTAAGGAGTATTTTGATAATGTCAGATGATCATATTGAGATATGGGTTTGATAGTGTTTGAACTTGTGGAAAATATTTCGATTGTAGAGGCTGATCGTTTTATATTTTTATGAGTACTGTGAATTAAGATTAAATAAGAGTAAGAATTACAAGTTTTGGATGACACTACGCACTGCTTACTGTAAGGAAAAAGAATGGAGAAATTTCTACAGTTAAGCATTATTACACGCACTGTGAACGAAACAGTTGGGGTTAACATGTTGGGTTAGACTGTGTTTCCAGAAGGAATATGGCTTCATTCAACAGAGTTTCTTCTGCATTTTACAAGCCTTGTTTTTGTACATGCTTTAATTTTCAACGATCTATCTTCAGGGCCGTGATCTATGATACCAGAAGTGAGCAACGCATGGACGTAAGGTGCAGCAGAAACAGCCTGCCAGTCCATGGGAATGGGACGCTGAGGAATAACAGGTACCACCTAGCAGTCCAACACCAAACGCCTCTTAACTGGATCACGTGTTGGTGGGCGTGGACGCAGTGAAAACTGAACTGGATAGTATGCTGACGTCACTGATGCAGACAAGTGAAGCTTCGACGACGACCTTTAAGGATGATGCACTGGAGAATGCAGTTATTTTGGAACGGTTGAAGCAAGCCTGTGTAACTTTTTTGAAATTTTAAGATAATCAATTTGCAGGAAATTTAATTTTGAAATTTAGAAATGGAAAATATTGTATTTAACGCTAGAAAACATTTGGTGACAATTTGAAAATATTTAAGATCTTGAAATAACACTGTGACAATGGTAGTGACAAAAAAATTGGCGGAGATGTTACAAAATTGTTTTTCTAAACAGTGAAGTGATAACAGTGAATTGCAGTGCTAGTCAAAGTCTAGTTAGCTAGCCATCACAAGTTGGTGGCGTCGGTGGGATCACTACATTCGTAGCCACTACGAATTAAGATAATTCCTTACGAAGCAGTTATTGATATTGATATATTTGTTAACTGCAATTGGGTTGACACCTGTTGGCAGTAGTACAGTACACATTTACACACAAACAGTACATAGAGCAACACAATTAACAACTTTGGTTGGAAGGATTTCTGGGATTCGAACCTAGAGTGGTCAAACTAAGATTAACGATTAACTGCGTAAAATTAACCGCCTAATGGGAAGAGTGCGGCCTGTGCTCCGTCTTTCCCAGTTATACCCTGGCATTTGCCTTACAACTGAGGAAAAACTTCTGTCAGGGTAGCCGAAGAGTGCCAGTTGGCACGATGAAAACAGAATATACAGAAGAGAACAAACACAACAATAATAATACATAAACATAACAATAAAAATACATAACTTAGAAAATTAAAGAAAAGCATACAAAATGGAAGAAATGAACTCCATGTAGCCCTCCCGACTTAAATTTATTAGTAATCAATTTCATATTTTATATACATGTAAAATAACCACTGCCACCGGGTGACAACCCAATTGCAGTTAATAATAATAATAATAATAATAATAATAATTATTATTATTATTATAACTCTTGTTCTAAATATACGAACTTTTTGAAGGATTTTGTATGAGTACAGCCTTTAATTCTTTGATGCACGTGATGTAACTATGGAACACGTAAGAGATAGCAGTAGACCTGTGTCTTCATTGCAAGGACATATTCGTACAAACCAGGTCCTAAAATCTGATGCTGCTTTCCGTAATAATAAGCTCCGTTAACGTTACAAATGCCAGTGTTTTAGTGATGCATATGAAACCCTTTCTTCATGTAACCGAGTGGAATCCGTAAACAGAATTCTGGAGCAAGAATTGGAGATACAAGAGTAAGAAGCATGTGTAAAACATAGTGACTACTGATCTAATGTTCTTGGTGTCCAAATCTTTGACAGTCGGGTCTTTTCATTGTGAACATAGCTACTGGGTCCTTCAAGGGATTAAACTCCCTTGCAGGAATACAATGACAAGCTTCTGCAGTGTAGTTTAAATTCTTACCAAAATCGAGCAAGTTTTCTTTTCTAAGTTCAAGAAGATACAATTTCGATTCCACAATCAGAAGAGCTCCGTCACACATCATTCCTGTCAGATCTTCTGTGACGAACTGAGTCATGTTCTGTGACACTGTAACAACTTGGAAGAAGTTCTTGAATTTTTCTTTCTTCGGAAAGTCCTTGAGAGCTGAAAGTGGCAAGAAGATCACTTTGGCATGTTCAGTAGGCACTGCCGAATACGTTTCTTTCGTTGAAGCAAAGTTCTCCTTTCCCTCGATTGCTGAATTTTGAATATCATCATCAGATTCAAGCAAGTTGTATGCATTTTCCAACTTCCTGTTCTCGGTACCTGGGACTTCTGAGATAACAACGCCATGAACGCTTTGATCTCCCAGCCTGTTAAAAGAAAAAAAAAGTAATGTAATAAAAAAGAGATTACATGAAGAAACGCGTATCCATCCACGTGAAACTGCCCGGCTGACAGTTGCGTCTTTGATGTTTTTCATCCCGTTGTTTTGGAATTCAAATTAATCAATACAATGGCCTTCAAAGACAACTGTGGTCATTAAAGTCTACGTTGCGTTTGATCAGCAACACAGCCTGAAGATAAAGGCATGGCGGTCGAAAAATGTAGCTCATTGCTGATCAGAAACAATATAGACTTGAATAACGACAGTTGTGTTGCACAGTTAAGGATTTTCACTATTCTCCTCTGTTAACACGCGGCTTCTCTCAGGGAATAGGTCTTTGGGGGAAATGTCAAGCCGTTTCTAATCGCCATAAATTAGCTTTACGTAATAATCACACAGCTTGCCTTGTATCTAGGTTGATTAATGATGTTCTTGCAACTTTTGCAACGTATTGTTACTTATTAGTTACAATTTGGGAATACTGGTCGACGAACATGAATGCTCTTAGTGATATTACGAGTTGAAGGATTGTTTAGCGCAGCCAAAACTGAACCACACTCTTATGTAACAAATTTATGGAAATTAACCGTCTTTACACAACATACAAATAACAGTTGCAAATCTACAACTGGTTAATTAAGCGATATATTTCGGCCTTGTTCGGCCATCATCAGGCTTACAAAGATATGGTGTTAATTAAGGCCTGATGATGGCCTAACAAGGTCGAAATATGTCGCTTAATTAACCAGTTGTAGATTTGCAGATGTTATTTGCATGTTGTGTAAAGACGGTTCATTTCAATAAATTTGTTACAGGTACACAACGGGACGGAAACAATTAAATTCATACTGTTATGTGCCTATGTCATTAATAATTCCGTGTGGTCGCCAGACTTCGACTGTCACGTAGCGTTCAAGTAAACATTCACGAATGTTTACCTCCTCTTCCTTCGAAGAAGTTTGCTCGTGGAAATTAAGTTTGCTGAAGAGTTTTCATATTATGAATGCAAGTCGTACGTGCGGACAGAAATTGGAGGTTGGAACTACAAACCCCCTCAGCACATTCTAAATTTTGTGTAGTAAAACTTTTAGTTACTTGCGATATCATTATGTCAACCAGGTAAAAATCAAATCACCATTTTGTTTTCTCAACTTTAGATGCTCAGTCCGAGTCGAACAATGAACCCTAGTCGGTTACACCGCTTTAGCTGCTAATTATGCAATAGTTACAGGCTGCACGACCGGGGAATAAAGTTTTGATTGCCGAAATTGTCGGGGGTTTCTCCTTTCCATAGTTCTGTGGTCCAGTCAAACCCCCGACAAAAAGGTACGGGGGTTGCGATATTTGATGTCCGCATCTTTCATTTTGAGAATTCAGGCCTTCTGGGTTGTTAGTCTGAGTTGCACGGTTACTGATTTCCGGAGTTTCAAAGGATCACAACGCCTTCATCCATAGGCGTCAAGGAATCTTGGGACTCGAGAAGTTCTTGGCCCTGCTAGTGAGCGTAACGTGACCTAATTCCACCCTTACAGGTGTGATTCCAGACAAAATGTGACCAAGGCGTGAAGTCGACCTCACCCCTACATACAGTTTCCAGATGAAGGTACTAGAAGCTGTACACAATCATTGTGTGGCGTTTATTCAAACTCAGAACTTGAACACTGCCAGTTGGCTGGTCAAAATACGTGCACATACATGTGCCTACCAAAACGCAGTTACCAAGCCTCGCAGTGAAAGGCCTCTTTGTATCTACTACGTTCGTAGTTCCAAAAAACGTAGGCAGAATGACTATGCTAAAGTTTATATAGATTTTCTTATTTGCTCCAGCAAACAATACGAAATTACGTTGAAAGAGGCCACAACAGCTTCATTTTGCACCCATAAATTTCAGCACTTACACACCATCCTACGATTTGACATCGTATCAATAGTGCAATTGAAAGTGTCAGAATCAATCTGTCGAAATTCAGTGCCACCTTATTTAATTTTATTACACACACTGATGTCTTTAAAATATCGTAAGGCCTGGGACTCCAGCATTTTTATGACAAAGGGTTGCAAGGTTATTGTGGGCTGGATCATGGGCCGCACTTCGGAAACTGCCAGTATGTGGTGTGCCTAACTGTTTAAATTGTTGTGTAATTTTTTTTTAGCGTAATTCAGTGTAAAAACGTGGCCTCGGGTCGCATAATGCAACCTGGCGGGCCGTGGGTCGGAGACCCATGTGATAAAAGAAATGCAAAACGCAAGAAGCGAAACCAGAGCCTACCTTGAAAGGTTGAATGGCTGACGAAAGAGCAGTTCATGCATCATTCTGTAAACGTTGCGCTCAGCAATGTCGGCTGTTCTTTTCGACTGGACGCCATTTACGATTCGTAACATATCTTTATCCTCACAGTCCAATCCATAGGTGAGGAATGGTCCAGTGACGATATCTCCCATATAGCCATGATGACATAGCCTATCGCCGATCTAGTGAAAAAGTAATAAAAGTAATATGCATGCCAAAATTGAGCGCATGAATATACGTGCCACTTACAGTATAACAACAAGGACCTGAAAATGTGTAAAGTGTCTACAGGGTCACAGAAAGAGAGGAAATATAAGTACAACTTATCACGGCGTTTTCATCTTGGCTTTCTGGAATATCCTCAGATATTCGTAGCATTTAATCCAATAGTGTCACAGTTTCTGTAGTTACTCACAAATACGTTACACACTGTTATTATCATTAATAGTGTGTGTTGTCTGTGGTCATTATACTACTTAAAAGAATTTGTTGTTTGTACTAAGTTGATTTTCAAAAATGGTCATCTTTGGGTTTGTCAGCCGTATAAACACAAATAGTAAGTCTGAAAGTAAGAAGCATCACACCACGACGAATTTCACCGTATCGTCATACAGCTACAATAGGTGACCGTCAAATGGGCCATATCGCCGTTCAGTATGTTTAGTGACGGCAGGCCGTGCGTAAAACTGGTCACACGTCGAAGTACGTAGTGTGGTCACAACAGTGTCACCGTACTTTCCTTTACAGCATTTGTGCCCAGCACAGCAGCAGATCGTACGTACATTATTATTCGACCGACTGTTACATCGATCCTGCAAACCGTTTTCTTCTTCTAGGAGGCAAGAAAATCGTCGCATGCTGCCAAGTACCTGCTCCTTTAGGCCGCCCAGGACCAAGGCTGCCGACGCAGGTACCGGAGCCATTGCTATGCGAGGAGCAATGTCGTCTGAGCTCTAGCCACAGACGCGTACGGTTATATTCGTCGCGCTGGTTTGCGTGGCAACATGAATGGACCTACATCAGGGCAACAAATTGCGAGCAATGAAACCACCCCTGCAATTGTGGCAGTGTTCACTGAGGGCCATCCGGAGAGAGGAGGTCACGTCGCACGGATCCCAAAGGGCTGTACTCCCGTGAGACACCGATTGCTCGTTCCCGTCAATTTGCATGTTCTGGCCTCATACCGGTCATATAATGGACAGCGTTGTGCTTACACTTTGCAAGAGCCACTGCGCGAATTCCGGCAGATGACCGTTGCAATACTTCGAAAGTTCTGACATTCATAACCAAGCTTGGCCTTGCGCCACTATTTCAACATTGTGTCAGTGGTTTAGTTGCTGTTCCATCTCTACCAGGGGCTTTTAACCCGTAGTGTTATCTAGATATTTGATATTTAATATATCTATGGTTGACTCTCATACGTTAAGGAATGTGCCGATTTTATCTCAGAGACGGTGCGGTCGCCTGAGGAAGAAAGCAGGAGCTCTCGAAACGTCATCATGTGTATGTAGCGTGGTGTGTGTGTTTTTAATAAGATGGAAAGAGCCCTTTTACTTACCAGTAATGTGTTACAACATGATCCTTGTACCGAACATTTTAACTTCTACAATTGTATCAACACGATGGATTCATATACATCCTGTTGGCTAGTACAGGCGGAACCCCGTATGCACGAGTAATACGTTCCAAGACCTATTGCGGTTAAGTGAAACGGCGGATAATACCGAACGCTATATATAACGTGATATAACGTGACATTCGTGTAACATCCATAAATACGGTAAAGTTTAATTGATAAATTTCGCACAGTAAGACTTTACCAACATTAAATAAAGTAATAATAAAGTGTACTGTAAATTATATTGTACATTTACAGTGTACTTTCTCTCTCTCTCTCTCGTACGTATGAAATAAGCGATTCTGACGTTTTAGCCTAATCCTCAAGAGAAGATATAGCAATGAAAAAATACAGTACCTGTACTGTACGGTGTCATGTAAAGTTTCAAAGGATGACAGAACAATAAAAATCATGCTTTTCCATCAAAGCGCTGCATAAACAATGAAAATACATGTTATTGTTACGCATTTTACAATAAAAATCATACTACGTACCTGTACATAACCTGTAATAAGAAAATTTTATTTGTTCAAAAATATCTTAGCCTATTGTGGGTATTCACCGACTTCTCCATTATTCTTGTTCCTTTCTGAACACAAACACTGCGATAACGCGGCAGCTAATTCGAACAGCAAGAACGCTAGAAGCAGAATGGTGGCAAGTTTGTGGGGAACCGTGTGTACGGGGACAAAGGGAGGTGAGTCAGGTACTGGGCGCGTTTGGGCTGCTGTATTTCACCATGTTACGGTCCGTTCTGCTTGGAGCGCGTTTTGAAAATTATGAATGTTTATTTCTTTAATTTTCCAATTTTTTTCGGGCCGCGGTAAACCGCGGATAACTGAAACCGCGGATAACTGAATCCGCGGATACGGGGGTCCGCCTTTACTGTCTTTTTCAGGGACGTAAGGTCTGCCAAAATTATCTTTTACTGTTACGTAGCTTACAAGTTGATTGCTTAGGTCAGCAGTACAAATACATGGTAAACAATGACTAGTAGTGTGAACGAAACCAAAATATTGATAAACAAATCCCAACCATGCACAATTAGGTAACTAAGCCAGTTAGGTAATTAAGCTGCTAGCACGAAAACTTAATGTATGCGACTAAAATTAGAAAATGTGGAGATTTGGAGGACCTGCTAGGAGATACTTAGTCGCCTGTCTTAGAAACACTTCAAAACTTTCGCTTTCTTCATGAAGCCGAAGGAAATACACGCCATTCTGACAGAAACATTAGCTTGTTTCCTTCCTGGTCGGACTAAGGACTTAAAAGCAGCCCTGTATGGTAAACACCACTCGGTTACATTACCTATGCACGCGAATCTCGGATTCTTTAGTACCAGAGTTAGACAACCTGACCGCCTCTGTGGTCTATTGGTCAGAGTTTCTGACTACAGATACAGAGGTCCCGGGTTCGATCCCCGGCGCTACCAGATTTTCTGAGTAGTAGTGGGTCTGGAACGGGGTCCACTGAGCCTCGTGAGGTCAATTGAGGAGCTACTTGAATGAAAAAA
>Ga0123354_10019361_pt1 | contig 10690 bp, 6 predicted proteins | sample TergutLab28metaG_2_FD_97872 | JGI IMG/M metagenome (GOLD analysis project Ga0123354, IMG submission 97872) | Labiotermes labralis P4 segment gut microbial communities from Petit-Saut dam, French Guiana - Lab288 P4 | ecosystem: Host-associated > Arthropoda: Insects > Digestive system > Gut ...
ATTGCAAAGTCACTCTACATGTTTCGGGTGTCACAGCACCCATCATCAGGAGTACTAAAAACTGTAACCGCAGCCTCCGGTACAGGTCATAATACTGGTACAGCTGTACCGGAGGCTGCGGTTACAGTTGTTAGTACTCCTGATGATGGGTGCTGTGACACCCGAAACATGTAGAGTGACTTTGCAATGAATAAATATCTGCATACTGTTGCATTTGGCTGGATTTTTATTAACATTGGCTTCTAGATATTTGTGAAAATTTCTGGACCACTCTTTTGCGGTATTCTATTTTGCCGTTCTGCGAACGAAGAATCCGCTTGAAGACAAAGGAAGATCTAACGATATAGGCTGATACTCCTTACTCAGCATCGTGTAAGTACTCACGTAGAAAGGGATAAGGCCTTTATCCTGGTCATCTTTAATGGCCTGTTCTAGAGTTGCGCCCCTTAGCCGGCATTTATGGTCTGATGGCAGCAGCCTCATGGTGACGGAGCCCAAAACCCCTGCCTTCTCTACCGATGAATTGGATTGATCTGCAACGCACGCGCATTTCAGATACTTTGCTGAAACTGGCAGTCTTACAGCCCACTACAATTCTGACTAGATGTATTTTGTACCTGAAGAATAGGCGACCAGTTTGGCTTTGATTGCGCCTGCGTTCCATTCAGGATGTTCGGCTCTCAGTTTCCGAACTCTGCATTCTCTTGCGGCCAGCAATGTCACCAGCGTAGATTCACTCGCCGATCCCTACACGAAAGATGTCCCAAGTGTATATCAATAGTTGTCCAACGAGATGCAACACAAAGCAGTTTATTTATTATTCTGCAAGTTCACTCTACATGTTTCGGGTGTCAACCACACCCGTCATCAGGAGTACACGAAACTGTAACTACAGCCTACAGTACTGGTCATATTTTTTGTGCAGCTACCTCCCTCCAACGTGGCCAAGCTAGTTTGGCCACGTTGGAGATGATTGAAATTTTAATAAAATTATCGTTGTTGCATCTAGTTGGCTGTTTAGATTATTGTATTTCTTTAGCCCTTTGCAGCATAATGGTCAATATATATAGCACCCGATTTAACATTACAAATCTCTGCATTTTTTTTCCCGCAGACTGTATGTATGGGTTACTTATTATTCTCAAAATAAACAGGGATTGTTCCCCTACATGGCACTCATTGATAGGCCTTTGTACGTATTGTAATTCTACCATCGCTTCATACTGTTTTGTTTTTCGTCTATCACTGACGTTGTATAATCTTAACAATTGACGTCGTTAAATAAAACACGTTCACGTGGCCTTTGTAACGGAGAAGGTTGACCGAGGTGTGAACTGATTATTTAAACATCTCTTATATTATTTCCGTGCATGTGTATTGTTCCTGGGTCAAGCTGTCAACGGCCAGCCTCTCATAGAGAAGAGCCGGTTTCGATGCCGGTTTCGGCCATGTCATATTTGTGATAGAAAAAGTGGCACGGCCATAAATTTTTCTTCGAGTTTTTTGGTTTTCACTTGTCAGCATTATTTCACCAAAAAATCTATATCCATCTTCATTTTAAAACTATATTTAAGAGGATGACAAAATGGTGCTATCTGGTAATATTCAAACGGAGCAATGCTATTTCGAATTGCGGGGATCATTGGACGGAAAAGTATTTTTGCATTGTTTTTTTTCGTACTATAATATTAAAATGCTTGTAGGTAATATAGTCGGTATGTCGGTCCCAGTGGCCGCGCGGTCTAAGGCGTAGGTCTGCGGCCCCTCTCCTGCTGAGATCGTGGGTTCGAATCCAACCGGGGGCATGGATGTTTGTCTGTTGTGAGTGTTGTGTGTTGTCAGGTAGAAGTCTCTGCGACGAGCTGATCACTCGTCCAGAGGAGTCCTACCGAAAGTGATGCGTCGCTGTGTGTGATCTAGAAACCTCAAGAATGAGGAGGCCATGACCCGCGTTGGGTCGCATCACCACAAGAAGAAAGAAGAAGAAGAATATAGTTGGTATAGTGACTATGCTAATGGCTGGAGAGTCCGAGGTTCGAATCTCGGCAGGAGGAAGAGACTTTTTCTTCTCGTAACGTCCACACCGAATGTGGGGCCCGCACCATCTCCTCTTCAGTGAGGCCGGGGTATTGTCCGGGGTGAAAGCGGCTGGGCTTTATGTTGACCACTCATATCCATTTGGCGCCGAGACTAGGAAAGACTGGACAGACAGACGGCCTCTATGCGTTCATGGTAGGACTGGGACAACTTTACTTTTTTATATTCCATCTACGGCTAGGTCTCCCTAGTGTTCTCTTCCTTCACATGACTAAATGTATACTTTTTTATTCGTTGTCATAAAATTATCTATAAAACTTACCTGGATTACACCCCCACCGCCGCCTCCAGAGCAGGCGAGGAATTCTTTGGGTAGGTCCAGCATTTTCGCCAGCCAGTCCATCATTATCACTTCCAATTCAGTGCAAGCTGGACTCGTGGCCTGTAATTAATATTGATTTATGTGGACATTACTTATCCACTTTGCCCTGTGTACTGTTTATATAGAAATGGAAAGCTAAAGCATGATTGCAGGTTTCCTCCGCCCTGTAAATTAGATATGCATTCTTTTGGGCTTTTACGCAACTCAGAATGGTACTTTCTTAATGACGTTTCGGGACAACTTATCAATGCCATCTTCAAGCGTCTAACAGTCTTGGACTGTTTGGCACTTGAGACTGCTTGACTCTTGAAAATGGGACCGTTAGGTTTTTCCCGAAACGTAGGTAAGGAATTACCAACATTGTATTTATTTAGCAGGTTGTACAATGTTTCCACATCTTCCTGCGCCCATTTGACAATTATATTATCTTCTTCCTCCAGTTGTCTCTGTCATTCCAGTCTTCTTCCATTAATCCCTTTTCTCCCATCAGCCCTCTAATCCCTTCCGCCCAGGTAAGTTTAGGTTTACCTCGTTTTCTTCTTCCTGGTGGGCTCCATTTCACAACTTATTTTGGTAATCTACCAACTCTGCGTAATATCCCAGAAGAGCGCAGATATCGGGTAACATGGTAACATGGAGATACAAAAACAAAATTATGAAATGCTTTTCAGGTGCGTTCCCAGAAATCCGAATGGTGGCTAGTAGTTTCGTCATGTCTATCCGCCTACATGGAATGTCGAGAAAAGTCAAATTTAATTAAAATCTGACAAGGATTATTGGTACTTTACATGAAGACCTGTGTATATTGATAATATCTCGCTGAATTCTTCGTAGGATTAGAAATGTTTCAGACAAACGTTGTAGAGAAAATCAAAACACACATTTTGTGTTCAATAAATTTTTCCCCCCGAAAATCTTGCAGTTTATGAGATAAAGTGAAAAAATATGGTAGAGCCAGACAGGCTGCAGGTGGCAATGTAATTGGGTACATGAGCATTGAATGCTGGACAACTATGGCTACAAGAACACACTCAGAATGCGTAATACTTATTGCATTTCCACGGGAAAAATGGTTACGTGAACGCTTCTCAATATTAAATTCTACCTACATCGCCTGTCTTGTTTGAAACTAATCTTGTAATGTAACAGTAAAGGTAAAGCAGTCCCATTACAGGCCTGGACAGGCCCAGAGGGTTCCAGGAAGTTAAGGCTCCCAGATTTCGTAACAACGGCACAGGATGGTGGTAGGTTGTCAACCTTACGCACCGGCCGCCTTTGCCCCCAGGAAATACTCCTGGTACTCATTTCTGTTAGAGGCTGAGTCGACCCCAGGGCCATAGTGCGATCGGAAGGATTTTTATGTCAATGAAAAGTCCACTGGCACCAGCTGGGATCGAGCCAGCGACCTTCCGATTTGTAGCACAGCACCTTAACCACTGTGCTACTGCGGTCCCACAATGTAACAGTAACACCTCTTATCCGCCACTTTTCATCGACACAGTTACTGTGTATCAATTAATGCAAACATTAAAGTCAAATAAAAGGCACAAATTCGAGAATCCGTTTTGAAATCCTGACACGAGTTATTTCTCCACATTTTTGCTTCTGTTGTGTATTTATTCTCTCTAAGTATTTCGTTGTAATTTCGCATTCCGGTACTTAAACACGTCGCAATACCGATGTCATCGTGGACTCACCCAGTTAAATCCCATACAGGCAATTCCAGTGTTCAGGATCTCTCCCACAATAGCCGGGTAGGAATTGGCTGCCGGAAAATAGGCGTGGAAGTGTGGCGATTGCCAGTGTGTCACCTGGAAGAGAAACATGCCTAAGACTAAAATATCTGTAGTAATACGTGTGGCCTTCACTTAACATAGACGTTTGTAGCTTCGAATTTAATTTTCGTACCGTGAACTGTGACAGTGGCCGTATTGTTCTAAAAGTCCTGCTCTCGCAACACTTAAATTGATAACGCTGTAATAGTCTGGGCCTTATATATTATCCCTTTGACGCCCAACGACCCATATAGAGGTCGTACCGCACCGTTAACCTCTAAAGTTGCATTTTATATATTTATTCAACAAATATAGATATTGAATATTTTAAACATGGTATATACTCTCCGTTTTTCTCTCTTCAAAATGCAGTTTGTTTCATAATTCTAACATATTTGGTTCCTGTATTATTCACATTTTATGTACAGGGTGTGCTAAAATTAAAAAAAATAATTCCGGCGCCAAAAGGTTATTATACAGGATGTTCCGCACAAGGCGTATCAAACTTGAGGGTGTTTTTGTGGGTTATTTTTAGTAAAAACGAGAAAGCAAGATTTGCCCGATTATCAACAGTTACACTGCTACAAGCGTTTAATTGTACGTACGTGGTTGTAACCGAAGAATTTACAATACATATAATTTCGTCGTAATGCTCCTAAAATCTTATAATATATTTCTGACCATTGCTGATATTTCTGACCATGGTTTTACATAAGTACTATCACCAACATAGATAGGGACTTTAATCGTAGTAATTAACACTGAAAACCAACCACTACGTTTTTAGTGATTTGTTGAATTTTAGTGAAAACGACAAAATACCTTATGAATGTTTATTATTGAAAAGGGTTATATTCGATAACACCAAAAGGAAAGACGTAAGTCTTCACCTGTTATTAACGTGTGTGTCCGATAACACCACAAAACAAAAACAGAAGTTAAGTCTTATCAAATTCTGTCCACAGAAAAGAAAATTATATGTCAGAAAGTACCACAAAAGAAAGACATCGATTCTTAGTTATTTGCCGAGTTAATTACGTTACAGCACAGAAGCGAACATCAGTTCTCATCAGATAACATTAAATAACGTCCACTTTTTATATTATGTTACGTTGGTTATTGTTTAAAATGGCCTCGCCATTTAGTATGCACAATTTTTACATGTCAATGATGGAATTACGAGCATTAGTGTTTGCTTGCATGAAGGTGGTTTATAAGACCGGACACTTTACAGTATCGTACGGTTTCTTGACACATTAAAATGCATGTAGCGTTGTAAAAATTGATAAACCGGAATATATTGTTACAGCATTTTTTACTCGAAATTATTCGTAGGTTAATTTCGGGAGAGATGCCACACTTTTTGTAGTTTTGCTGTAGCTGAATCCGAAAATAGTTAAAATACCTGAAAATTCGGAGGTATTATAGTTAAGGTTTCTACTTTATTAAACTGTATGCAAAATATCTGCAGAAACGAAAGTTTCCTTCGTACAGGGTGACGACAAAAAGTTGACTTTGTGGCGTCTCTGCTGGACATGCCAGTAGAGCTACTGTTTTTGTCAGGGACAGATGCCGCTATGTAGGGACAGATGCCGCTCTTTAAAAATATCCGGTGAATTCAAGAAGCAAGCTGAGTAAATGAAAATTGTTGACGTTTATTCAAAGTAATGAAGCAATATCAACATTAGAACAGAAAACATATCATAAGTACACAATATTTGAACACAAGAGTTTAACTCTCAGTGAAGGAATTTTTTTATTTTCATCTTCTGCATCTTGCTGTTTTTCTCTCGCCCTAACTTCCTACCTCATTCGGTACATTTGTGCAGAACAGAACTCTTGCAGCCGATTTCTGCAGCTCACACATTCTATCCAATAATCTTCCATAGCCATATGCAGGTAGTTTTCCCAGCACGCACACCATTTCATTATTAGAATCTTCAGCTGTTTCCTGGTTATGATTTTTTTTTGGAGGGGGGGGGGGTGGCTTTCCGGGCCATGTAGACCCGAAGTATTGGAACTGTTTAAACTTTCGATGTATCGGTCCTTTGACTGTATTTCCTCTCCGCTTCTTTGGCCTTCAATATTATTAGCTTTTTCAGTATTTTCGGTACTGGAATGATCGTCTTCAAACTTCTGGAGGTAGTAATTTCTTCAGTGGGATTTTCAAAAGGAAGTATGGTACTCAGAGAACTTAACGAAGCTTCTGCTGAGATAGTTAAATAAATTTGAGTTTTGATTACTGAAGTAGCGGGTACACAATCGGAGCCATATTTGGAGGCGCTGTTTCCATAATTTACAGTTTCGCTGTTATCAGAAATGGAGAACAAATATTCTGGCACTCTTGCTGTTCGAAGGAAGAGTACCCCGTTGGTTCAAAAGCACTTACACCAACACCAACGGCAGCAGCTTTACTGCAAGCAAACCCAATGTGTTATCGAGTGATTCACAAGCTGCGGCTTCGTTTTTGAAATAAGTGTTTTAAGGCCCGAAAAATAACTTATCCAGAGGCTGTAAGGCATGAATACCATGACTTGGTAGACGAGTGATAGTAACGTTATAGTCAATAACAACCAGAAGCAGTAAAGGGGAGGTGCAATGAGCTCTGTGTCCATCTTAAAGTAAGATGACCTTTCCTGAAGCTTTGTGTTTCGAGAAAATCCTCTGATGAATAAGTCAGTGCTAATGTACGTTGATTTGCTGTTTATGTACACATCTGACCACAATCACCAAAATCCTGTTCCTTATTGAAACACCACATAATTAGAACAGGGGGAAGAAATCGACCTGCAGCATTACAACATGCTACCACTCTAATATTTTCATTCTTTTCTCCAGCTTTTACAACATGAACATTTTCTGACCCTTTTTTTTACGACAGAGTCAGGTTTGTTATTAATTTATCTATGTTAAAAGTATTTCCAGGTGTCGCAGAAAGGCTATTTTCGGTCGCTACTTTCTCCAGCATATTAAAAATTGTTTCAAAAGTTTTTAGGTTCATTCTGTGAGCTTTAGACTAAGACCTTCAGCATGGCGCCCACTGAACTCTGGATTCTCTTGGGTTTTTTTTGTTGCAAAAAGATATTTCGAACGGTCGTAACCTTCAGTTTCAGTTTCGTCATTGAATTTATTTGAAATTCTCGTTTATCTAGCAAGCCTGTGTGCAGTGACACGAACTATCTATCTGTGTGGGGCAAAACTTACTTATCAACGCCTAAATATGCGTGACGATTCTTATGGTTTTTGTCGTCATTTTTAGAAACAATCATTCAGTCTGGTTGGAAGACAACAATAGAACATACACTTTTAAGTACCGTGTAATGTATGTGCATGATGTTTTCAGTCTGATTTGGAATTAAGTGCGGTATCTCTCCCATAATTTTTATGGCATCTCTCCCAATCTTCAGGGAGAGATGTCGCACCCCCCACATGCCGAACAGAATGAAGAACATAGCGGCTACATGGTGTGAAGGCAAGATCAAATATTCTGGGAACCTGTAATGTGTCTTTATTGCAGAATAACTTCGATTGGAACTAATTAATACACATATCGTGAGCTCGAAATAAAATTTCCAGCATAAAATTCATAAACGTAACACATAAAATCAATCAAATGTCTTCCAAAACTGTGCCGACATTCACCGCATTCACTCTCAGAACGTCTCTGGACTCACCGAACAAGCACATACCCTGCGATCTGCAGAGGATTGCGACAACCCACGAAACTAAAAAATGCGGCGTCTCTCCCGCGGAGACAACTCTGTCGTAATTGCTATATAATAAAATCCTGAATTTTGCCACACTTCATTCAGAACATGCGGTGTTCTTTGTATTTCTCACTAATATATGCACATTGTATTTCAAACATTCATATGTAGGGGAAGTCGCCTGTTATGGGGAGGTTTTTTAAAAGTGCTATTAAACTTAGGTAAAAGTATTAAAACTTTTCAAAACACAAACATAACTTTATTTGATTAATGTAGAGACAGTTGCTACATAAACATCATAAATTATGGAAAGAAAAACGTGAGCAAAATTTGTTTCCTTAAGAGCTTCATATCGCATAATTAGGCGCACACGTGTTCCTAATTTGGGGAGGTGAATAATTTACTCAGAAAGCGCAAAGAATAGTTACAGAATTTTTAAAATTACGAATACAAAGGAAGAAGAAAACAGTGTTTATCCCTGACAAGGCTCACAAACACAATCTTCCTCCATACCACCACAAAGTGTGTGCGCCCATCTGAGATATTTCGCACATCGTATCCACTCTTCTACATTGTGAACTTCAGAGAAACGACCAGTATAGAACATACAGTCAGCGTCTTGTTCCCCTTCTATCGAATCGTCAGCGAAAGGAACAGTTAGGTCAGTTTCCGAATCGGATAGAGTGTCAGACGGAGTTGGATCCCGGCAAACCCTTCTCTTGCGTCTTTTTTAAGGACCAAGAAGATCATCTAACGCAAGCCGATTGGTTTTGGATTTAGTGGCCTGTTTGATTTTCCTTTCCTGAGTTGCCCCAACAAAATTTCTGAAAGATGAACTCGTTATTTTCTTTACTGTTCCACCACGAGGATTTGGCTGTAGGTTCAGGCTTGGTACAGCGCTGATATCTGATGCACGGAGAGCCTCAGTAGAAGTGAACGGCGAAAAATTAGCAGAACTGAATGACAGCTGATCGCTGGTCTTCACCAAAGCAGGATGGTTCAAAGGAGCAGCTTCTGTGTCCTCTAAGGCTAGAGGGAAATCGTGTGGTCTGAAAATGTTCTTGTCACAAGGAAAAGCCTTTAGCCGCTATCTCGCCTGTTGCAGCTCGCTTTTATGCATTGCCAAATTGTTCGCCAATTTGGTAGACGGTGACGACTCGCCCGCCCTAGGTTGAACGGAGCTACATTTCATTTTCTTTGGAGTTGAATATTTTCAGGGGCTCCATGAAAGCTTTATCCAAGGGTTACATTTTGTGACTCTTGTGAGGTGGGAGGCAAATGATGTCAACATGATTCTCTCGAGCTAAAGAAATGACCTCCAAGTTCCTTGTGTGTGAATAGTGCACTTCCGGTACCTAGATAACAGGATCTTTTTTTGTCGGCTTTGTGTGTTTGATGAAATGAAGGAACCACTGGGTGAAAATCTCGCTCTGTATTCACCCCGACAGATGGCACGCGTGGACTGATCCAGGAGGTGTGCCGTTCATCAGTTCTGGTTTCATATATTTTCTTGGAAATACAAGTAACGGAGGAATGAAGTGTCCAGATGGACTCACACATTTGACGACTGTCACAAGAGGTCCCCGTTCTGCCGATTGAACAGAAGTTATCTGACGCTTGCCATTCGATCCTAATATTTTCGTGTGTTTGTGCTGTACAATAGTGATGACGGTTTCGTCGCAATTGTAAAGTCTTGCAGGATTATGTTGAATGGTGTACATAGCGGGTTCGTAGATTTAAAAATACTGAGCTACTGATTCAGGAGTGAAGCCCCTCGCTCTTGAGATTGAAGACCTTCAGGGGTTGTAACTGAAATTTCTTGATGACGACGTAGGAAATTTTTCAACCACTTCCTTCCAGTCTTTTCATTTCTCGTGCAAAACTGCTTTTTAATTCCGTTTCTTGCAGCAAACTGGTAAGCGAGACACACGACGTCTGCCTTTGTCAAACCCAAAAACTTTCTTTCCATCAAAAGACAGTGCTCAGTCAGATCATTTTCTCCTTCACAAGGAAAAAACTTGCTTCCGACCCATTTTTGTTTTATTGCTTCACTTGATCTTCCCAGGTCTTTATCATAACTCTGTAGTGTTATTTGTGGTAAGCTGAAAACTCTGGACGCTTTGTAGCTGCCCATTTCCTTGTTCCTCATAGTTTCATTAGCTGTCTTCATCCTTTCGGGGTCCCAATTTTTTCCTTCATGTCATCTATAATATTATATAACCTAGAAGGAATAATTCACAGTGTACTGACTTCCTAATATATTAGGCTTTTCAGACCTCCCTATAATGGGCGAAAACAGGTGATCGAGAAAATGGGTGAATAAAACCGAAGGATCTAAATTGGTACCTGCGAAACAAAGAAAGGGTTTAAGATTAGGCTTAACAGAGAACTGAGCACTAAACTCATTCAGAAAAATCGCTTACCTTTAACTGCTCATGAGTCACAGTTTATCGATAAGCAAAAATTTCACATCGCACCAAGACAAAGACACCCACAAAGTACCGACGTCTTGAGCAACTGACCGTTTATAATGTGATTACAATTAATAACCTTATCTGCTTAATGATTTATATTCTCAAGCACAGAGCGGAGCACCTCCTGGTATGAAATAAGGCACCTCCCCATATTAAGAAACCTTCCCATAATAGGCGACTTTCCCCATTGGAACACAAACAAACAAACAAACTCCGTGGCCTTAGTCCGCACGCGAACTATACCGACAGAGCGGCCGCCGCCGGTCGGCGAAGTTAGTGCCAACTTTTGCGGATAGAGGGGTGTCACGTGGTCAG
>Ga0123354_10019362_pt1 | contig 10690 bp, 7 predicted proteins | sample TergutLab28metaG_2_FD_97872 | JGI IMG/M metagenome (GOLD analysis project Ga0123354, IMG submission 97872) | Labiotermes labralis P4 segment gut microbial communities from Petit-Saut dam, French Guiana - Lab288 P4 | ecosystem: Host-associated > Arthropoda: Insects > Digestive system > Gut ...
CATGGGCACCATTTGACCCTAGCACGATTACATAAGGCCGATACGTACGACATCCGGCAGAGAAGTCGCACAGTTTTTAATATTTGCTTTATTTCAATCCAAAAATTGTCAAATCCCTTGAAAATTCAGACAGTTTGTGTGTAATTAAGGTTTTCACACTACTCTTGTCTTTTACAAAGTTTGGTGCAGTTATGTCATTGATAAATTATAACTGACATCTAATAAATCTGCGAGAAAAGAAATAAACGGTAGTATTTGACGTATGCAAAACGAACTTGCGTATGCTTTCGAATTTTTTATATTATTCACTCCGCGAATTATGCTTACAATCAGTCACATTCACAGACAACTGGACATAACAGGAATATAAACAATACAGGAGCGTTAAAACTCCTACGTGTTTCGGCAACGAGGCGCCATCCTCAGGGAATCTCAAATATGAAGGAGTATAAGCACCAATTAATCAATCATGGAGGAAAATGCAAAGTATTAACGCATTGAAAAATATTAAAATTATAAAAGGATCAGTATAAAATTAAAACGTTATTGACATTATGGTGATTATAATTCTGGTGAGTTCAAGATGGAAGCCCACTGTCGGTTTAGATTACATGCAGTCCGATACAGACATCTCAGTTCTTCCTGTGCGATCCAAGACGATCTATCTGAAAATTAAGGTAGAACAAGTACGGTTTTCTTAATTTAAGTGTATCGTTTGTAACGTGTCTTAAGAATTTACATATTTGTGATTAATTTTATGGATTAATTTTACATGGAAAATATTACATTATAAAAGAACTGCCGGTCCCTGTGCCGAGATTTGAAGATGGGGACTTCTGAATATGGAGCACAATTCAAAATTTACAAAATATTACAGTAACCTATATTAATTCGACACTTATTCGGTAAAAGTTACTTCCGTCTACGGATAAAGGAAGATCGCACTTTCAAAGTACCACTTTCACAGTAAATCGGAGGGAGTAGCGTAGTCGGTACACTGACTCGTTACAAGATAGACGGTCCTGGGTTTGAACTCAGATGGGGACAAGAAATTTTTCTCTTCTCAGTATTCATCCAGACAGATCTCCAGGGTCACTCAGCCTCTTCTACGATGTGTACCGGAATATGAAGGCATCGGGGCGCGGCGTTGACAACCCAACACCATCTAGCAGGCGTTAAGCATGCGTGGATCTATACCTCTACACCACCCCTGTGCGAGTCACGGCAATTCATATTGAAATAACATCAGCAGGCAGATGCATAATATCTGAAGTTGGCTTTAAAATGTTTACTCGAAACAGATGGGGAAACAAAAAAAAATCTTCTTACCTCCCCTCTGCAGCCCACCACGCTTTGATGTCCACGCCAGAGCTGAAGTTGCAGCTTCTCCTTGCGCTACACACCACACATCGTCATTTTGCTTCATCAGAGTCACATTTGGCGATCCTAAACACGACATTTGCACATGTAACTAACTGAGTTATGTCACATCATAAGCATAATAAGCATGTGTCTGTATTTACATTCAGAGTGTACCAATACTGCTGCACCCTATTCAAATCGATGCGAACCGTATCGTAACATCCAGGAAGCTTCCGGATAACTTGCACGTCCAGTATCATTTCTCACACTGTGTGTAGCAGAACCGTGCTTACTGTAACAATGAAGTCACTGCTATAACCTGTCGTCTACACAAGAACGTCGGTAATATGCCGCTGGATTGCTGACCATGAGGTATGATATACTCGTACTTGGTGTGGTAGACAAGTAATGAGACTCTCAACGCTGTGCACGAACCGATAAAGCTGCTGCCTCCCCCTTCACATTGCAGTTAGGTTAACCCCTGCCGTAGACTCAGTACAAGTTTGAACTTGCTACAGTTGCTACGCGATTGTTGAGAGCGTCTGAAGTGAAGTTGTGTTTGTGAGGTGCCTTACGAAAATGGACCGGCAAATTTTTAGCAAACTTGTGCCATCAAATTTTGTGTAAAGCTTGGCGAATCCGCTACTGTGACTTATGATAAGTTACAAAGGGTTTATGGAGAACATTCCCTATCCAGGGCACAAGTGTTCAGATGGCACAAGTCCTTTTTAGAAGGCCGAGAATAAGTGGAAGATGAACCTCGTAGGGAAGACCTTCAGCCTAAAAAACGGCCGACAATGTGGAAAGAGTGAGGTTTTTTGTGAAGTCAGATCGTCGATTGACGTTGAGAATGATCAGTAGTGAGTTAAATTTGAACCGGTTTACCGTCCATCAAATTTTAACACAGGATTTGGACATGAGGAAAGTGTGCGCCAAGATGGTTCCAAAGAACCTCACGACTGAGCAGAAGGCCAATTGGACGGATGTGTGTCTTGATCTTCTGGACCGCCTTGAGAGGGAGCCAGAATTCTTCAGTCGCATTATCACAGGTGATGAATCATGGATTTTAGAGTACGATCCCGAGACAAAACGCCAAAGTCGGGAGTGGCACACTGCAAACTCTACCGGTCCCAAGGTAGCGAGAATGAGTAAATCCAAAATCAAATCGATGTTCATGTGTTTTTTTTTTTTGACATTCAGGGGATCGTCCACAAGGAATTTGTGCCACCAGGACAAACTGTCAATCAAACTTTTTATCGGGAAATCCTTGAAAGGCTCAGGAAAAGGGTGGCACGTGTGCGACCAGGCATTGCACGCACATGGATGCTGCACCACGACAATGCCCCATGTCACACGGCAGTCACCATCAATGAATTTTTGGCAGAAAAAAGCATTCTTGTGGTTCCTCAGCCCCCCTATTCGCCGGATCTCAGTTCCTGTGACTTCTTTTTATTCCTCCGGCTCAAAAACCACTTGAAGGGGATAACATTGGTTTGTAAACAGAATAAAATTCATGGTTAAAACAAAATCAGTCTCGTTACTTTTCTGCCACACCACGTATCTAGGTCCTCCTTAAAATTTTGAGAACAGAAATGCACGCGGGATCAGTTTCTGGCATCTACACTTAAGTTTCAAATTTGTTTTTTCACCTCAATTGTATTCAACCACAATTTGTCTGTTTTGTATCACAGTTCATTTCACGATGTTCAAGCAACTCCTTTATCAAAATTGGCGTTGAATGCAAGGATTACTAAGTATAAACCTTAAACTGTTCCTTGACATAATGGCGCTCCCGAGAAAACAAAACAATTTTGATCTGTAATTATGTAAGAATTAAAAATTTATCACCTTACTTTGTAGAATAACTCACCTTCGGATGACACAAAATTCTGAACACAAGAAGCAGCAATGTAGGAAATCCTGAAATGATGAAACATTATTTGGAACTTACCAATAATGTACACTTATAGCGAAACTTCAGTATGCAAGTATGCTGTACTACAATATAGTATACAGAACTGCCACAATATATTGTGGTATCGAAGTTTAATATTTTCATAATCATGACACACAACCAAATACACCAAACAATAAAAGGCCCCCCCCCCCCCCCCCCCACACACACACACACACACAATATACACCAGTCCAGTTCCACTTGTGCACTTCTTGCAATATGGCGTATAGTGACGGCAGGAACCGTCTGCACAGACCCAGACACGGTAGAGTGCGTCTGGTTGAGCGGTTTCGGTAGATGATTGAAAGATGTACACATGTACTACTGTTATATAAATTCTAGTTTTCTGCTCGCCCAGACAATAAAACCGAAAAACCTTAAAATAACTTCAATTTCTCTTTTTCCAGTTGATGTAAGTGTATTGCAACACCTTAAGGCAAATGGCACCTCCTGTGGTAGTCAGCTTCATATGTATCAGCCACATTACAACAGGCTCATGTATGGAACTTCATGAATGGACACTGAAATTTGTCATAGCTTCGCTTCTGTTTCATTCAGCTGTTTACACTAGTTACAGATACAAGTAAAACGGTTCCTTTGTACGTCATGAAGGAATATGGAGGGACTGCAGTTATAGGTCCACACAATGGTAACGTTAGCACTAACAAGAGAGGAGTGGCCAGCTTCACGCAACGCCGATTTACTTCCACATTGAATAGGACGCTGGTTGGGCCCGAGAGCCGGTCTGTAGGGTTTGGAGGATTAAACTATTGTCCCTGCTAAGAATCAAACCACTGTTCTTCGGTCACCCAGCCCTAGACTAGTAACTACAGTGACTGCACCATCCAGGGCAACATGGTCGTGTATAAAATTGTTCCGATTGTTCTCACAGTTCTTTACAAATTCCCTCTGGTGGTATGCAAAACATAAAACATGTGTTCTACCCACAGAGTTATGAATGAGACCTGCAGGTGGTCAGGCCAGCGTCAGTGGGGAGACGACATGCGGTTTGTATGAGATCTGGTAATAATAATGTGACAGAAGCGCACCTCATGTTTTACATTTGCGTTTTTGCGTGGGACTTCGGTAATATGCGTAAGATACCATCGGCGTACTCGCCTTTGGACTCGATCTGCGTATATTTAATAGCATTCTAACAAAACCAACACACAAACTGGCATGATCCCAGACGGTTACGGCTTGAATAAGGTTACTGTATGTCTGAAAAAGAGATAGGAGTTTCGAAAAACAACATAAAGGACGTCAGATATCAAGACTGAGCATGAATACATTCCTGGCTATAACTGGAATGATATTAAGTTGTTCTGATTCAGAAATATTATTTTATCTACGTGTCATGTTGTCATTTGAATTCCACATACAAAAATAATTATCGAATATTACGACTAATTCATACGCCGAACTCGGTTTGTTGCGTGATTTAACCTGTCCGTTGTGACAAATACTACAGGAACCCGGACTTCCTGTGTGGTACACAGCATTATGAATTCTCAGTTTAACACTGTGGCACTCGCTTCATCCATTTATTACCAACGTAAACAGCGCGTATGAGAGCACTTGCTCCAGGGCGCTCCAAACATTCCATCACTATTAACTTGTTCCGCATTTCCTTGGTTATCTGCTCCCGCGATAGTCTTGTGGTTCAGTGTACGCACGGTGAAGGTAACTGGTAGTTAACTTTTTGATGTCATTTCACGTGACGTGAAAAACTTATAATACGTAAAGAGCTTATGTTTATCTGCATGCCTCAGGAAGCCGATCCCAGTGGCCGCGCCGTCTAAGGCGTGGGTCTACAGTCGCACGTTTGCTGGGATTGCAGGTTCGAATGCCGCCGAAGAGTTGTGTGTTGTAGGGTAGAGGTCCCTGCGCCGGGCTGATCACTCTTTCAGAGGAGTCTTACCGAGTGTGGTGTGTCTGAGTGTGATTGTGAAGCCTCGATACTGCGGAGGCCCTGACTCACCAGGGACTGGTGTGCAATAGAAAAACAAGTCTCAGGGGGGGTAAATTAATATTATTTCGCAATTTATCTTCCTCACGATGAAAACTAATTTACCTGATTGTCGCATAACCGAAAATACAAACCCTTTGTATTTCCGTCATGGGACAGATGAAACATTGAATTTTACATGATTTTTTTGAGTTCAGGATCGATAAAAATTAGTTTTTCCAGCAATAAGCAAGTAGCGGAGACCACATTATTACTGGATTAGAGGTAGTGTTTAGTTTAGAAAAACAATATTTTATAAACCAATAACCACCAATGTCGTGAAACATAATACGGAACGTGAAATGCGGGTTATAAGTGGAATACAAACATAATTAGATACGAGCCTATCATCGGGCACAATGAAGTTGCACAGCGTATTTACGATAAGGGGAATAAACACACACAACTCACTTGTTTGAATTAATACTTTTCAAGTTATGAAAAAGTACTTAATATTTCACAATAAAACTATATTTTTATACGCACAACCAACAAAAATTCACAAAACCTCAAAAAATATACCTGATTGTGCCATCCTCGTGTACCACAACACAATTCGTATGCAAACTATGGGCCGCAATACCACAGCGATCCTATAGGAATCTGAGATTGGATTCGTAAAGCCTAAAAAGTAATTGAAAGCTACAACAAATAACTGACGGCAAAAAAAAAAGCCTCACTGTGCGCGTCAAAATGTCAGACAGATCCAAGCTATACGAGTATACAGTCACTGGTGCTGGAACATGGACATTTTATGCCTTGCTGAAGAATGCAAGAATTCTTCAGCCGAACTTTGAAAATGAAATGCAACGTGCACTTTCGTGCCCAAAGCTATGTTAGTCTCCGGAAACTTTCGGTTTAGGATGGTTGTGTTGTCATAAGGGACCACAAAAGTTACGTACGGTCCCTACGATTTGCCGACTTCGTCCATACTTTCATCTCTTATTCCACAAGAAACACATTTCCAAAACTGCCTCTCTTCTTGTACTCAGGTTAAAGGAGGGCGGAGGGGAGAGGTGCAAACAGTGAGTGGGTCCAAGAGTAACAGCTCTTCTCAATCCCAGGGACCCAGTAGCTCTTTCTGTCGGACCCATCTCTTTTTCTAACTCAGAACGCGCGTTCCGGACGCCGGAATTGTTGAACATAAACAAGGTTAATTATCACTTCCATTTTTAAAGTTCATATTACCAACAGTAGGCCTTTAATGACAAAACTAATCCTTCGGGTGACATCTGACTGCGTCAAGCCGATAACTGAGTTCCAGAACCTCGATCAACTGTTTTCGATCATGAAATGACACACGGCAAGACACTCTGGTCATCACATGAGCACAATTTTTCCTCTTGAGGATTCGGATCAAAGCAATGGCTTACAGCTGACGAGAAAGCGTGACGTGGATTGATGCTAACTTATGGTGCGATAGAGCTACTTACAACAAAACCTGTGCCAATTCGAGTCTTCCCATGATGCGTCTCTCTTTTTGAAGAACAAACTGCAATGTTCCTTACGTTCTACGACAGGTATATAAGAAATTAATCTTCTGATAATGCACGAGTACACAATTTGGCGGGTGTGCCCTTGATTCATTGCTATTTATCATTACGTCTTATCAGTTATCCTTGCGTTTGCACAGTATGCTGCAGGAATTTTCCTAGTCAACCCCTCCTCTCCCTCTCAAAACAACTGTTCCGTTCCATCAACAAGGGAGCTAACCATAAGACTGGGGATAAATGTGTAGGCGTTTTCTTCCAATAAAGAAGTTTCACTAGTTTAGCGCTATTTTTCAGACCTATTCTGGTCAGTCGCAACTGCTGATTGCAGCCTAGCACTGGCAGCTTTAGACTTGGAACGTATTTCAAGAATGCGGATAGCGTGGGATGGGTTTTGCCTGGTGCTATACATTCACACACTTTAGGTAAAATTTACCCTGCATGATGCCATGAAGGCCCAGATCCCCAACTGGGGAACAGAGATAGGTACAGCTCTACTCGTTCTTTAATCTGGGCTTTAGATTGGGGTGAGCGGTCAATTCCACGCCCCTTCCGCTTTACCCCCAGGAAAATACATTCAGACATGCACTGGCCTGTAACCTCGGCTGTTCTTTTCCTCTTCTTTTCCCCGCTTTCTCACATTTTCAAGATGTCTGTCCTAGACTGTACTTTGTGAATTCCCTATGCATCCTGAGCAAACAGCGTCTTATCAATGTTTAGTTAACACTGGGAGCGACTTCCACACATGTTACAAATCAGGCCGTTTTATGTTTTCTGTCAGTGAAACCATTTACTTATCAAACACGTTCAGCAGATGATTAATGGGCTGTTTGGATACGAATTCGGTTTATATTAAAGTGCGTAATAACATTTTACCGACATGACCGTACGGTTGAAAAGACACCAGAAAGGTAACGTGAAAGGGTACGGCGTCGCTATGTTTGCATTTCGTGTGTATACTGCATCGGTTGGGTGGGCCCCAGAGTCGGTGTGAATGTTATCGACAACATAAAGTTCTCTTGTCCTCACCGGGATTCGAACCCTTGACCTTCCAGCCTAGAGCCTCGTCACTACAAGGTCTACGCTACTCCGGTTCCCACCACGTCCTTTATGTGGCCCATGAATCAAACTCAAGTCATTCTCCGCTCGGAGAAAAATGTGTTTGCATCATAAGAAAACACTAATGTTATGTCAACTGCAACCACGAGAATGGACCAGATGGGTTAGTCGCCAGTTCCTCACGGCGGAGTCCCGGATTCGCTCACAGTTCAGTCCCTGTGGATCATGCTGTGAACAACGTGACTCTGGCATTGGTTTCTCTACACACATCAGCAGTTTCTTTTCCTCATTCAATCAGGGCTCCATATTTATTCAGCTATCAAAACTTTCGTTCATTAACAGTCGCAGTTACATAAATACATAACAAACTGCCTTCTAAATTCGCGTTTTTTGTAGGAACTGCAGTTATCACGGCTAGATTAAGGGGCGGGTCAGCGGGGCAGCTGTCCGGAATGGGCACTAAATGTCACTGTAACAAATGGAAATATGGTGCCAGTAAACTTAGAATTTCCTGATTTGCAACATGCGTGGAAGTCGCTCCCAGTGTTAGCTAAACATTGATGAGATGCTGTTTGCCCAGAATGCATAGGGAATTCACAAAGTACAGTCTAGGACAGACATCTTGAAAGTGTGAGAAAGCGGGGAAAAGAAGAGGAAAAGAACAGCCGAGGTTACAGGTCAGTGCATGTCTGAATGTATTTTCCTGGCGGTAAAGCGGAAGGGGCGTGGAATTGACCGCTCACCCCAATCTAACGCCTAGATTAAAGAACGAGTAGAGCTGTACCTATCTCTATTCCCTAATTGAGCCTCTGGGCCTACATGGCCTGATGCAGGGTAAATTTTACCTTAAGTGTGTGAATGCATAGCAGTGTTTCTCAATCGCCGGGCCCTGGCATCAATTATACCGGGCAGCGAGAAGTTCTCCTGGAATTTGTCATTTTAGTTGTCTAAGCATTTTTCATGAATAAATATTTTATAGTGGAAATATTCTGAGGAGAATAATATCCGTGAATGTGTCAAAAAGCTCAGACCCAGAACGCCTAAATAACATCTGTGTAGCAAATGTCACTGACCAAGCCGCGTATTTTTAAACATGGAAATATTCACGAAAGATCGGGAATTTTCATACATCGAAATCTTTCAATATTCTGGAAAGGGAATACCGCTGTTTATGACCGGTCATTAAAATTGCCTGCAAGCCGATTACAACAATGGCGGCGTATCCTCTGTTCTCAGAACTGAACGAAATAACGTCAGTGTTGCAAATGTCAGTGACCAATCAGCAAGAATGTATAAAGAAAAATTTTTCACTGAATTTGAATATCAAGGCAGTCTGTATCCGGTTCTCAGATCCAGTAATACTGAATGCTGTTTCTTCGTAAGTTCACATTGCAGTGTGTAAGTGCTTGTTTCGAGACCCGAGTGCCGTGTTTTTTTTTTTAATTTAATAGGCCTACAGATTTAAATTTTAATGTGAATAAAAGACTAGGGACTTTAATTTTGGTGTTAAGAAATCTCGTATTGAAGGTGTTTGTGACGCAACAAATAATGATTCATCCACCTCAAGCCTACAGAGCGATCTGCAAGATGTACAAAAGAAGGGGAAAACTAACAGCACACAGAAGAAAAAGTCCGCATTCACTCGTAAATACATGGAGAGCTACTTAAAATTTGGTGCCATACAATGCCCTGACACTGACCAATTGCCACGAACTCAACGTGTCATTTGTGCTACTGTTCTGGGAAATGAAGCTATAAAGCCATCGCGACTTATCCGACATCTCAACATAAAGCATTCCTATCTAGTCAACAAACACATTGAATTCTTCATGCGTAAAAGAGATGCACTTAAAATATAAAAGAAAATTATTTCCCAAGCTTCAACTACTGACACTTCATTTCTGACGGCATCCTATTTAATATCATTACAGATAGTCAAATGTAAAAACCCGTATTTCATTGGCGAAGAACTCATTAAGCCTTCTTTGATTGCTGCTTGTAATTAAGTATTAGGCAAGTCTGCGGCAATTAAAATGAAAGATATCCCATTGTCGAATGATACTGTTGAAATTCGGATATTTCATATGGCAGAAGATACAGAAACACAATTCATTGAAAAAATTAAAAAATCGAAATTATTTGCATTACAACTGAACGAATCCACAGATATTCAGAACAACAGCATTTTACTTACGTATGTACGACATATTGACCATGATGAAAGTGACATGAAGGAAGACATTTTAAGTGTTTCTGAATTACCTACGCACACTACCGGCAGTAACATTTTTAAAGTTTTAAATGGTTTCATTGAAGAGAGAGGTCTCGAATGGAAAAAAATGCGTTGGAGTTTGTACTGACGGCGTTGCCTGTCTTACAGGTAGAAATTCAGGTTTAGTCACTAAAATTAAGGATATGGCGGGCAACGACTTACTGTCAAAGCATTGCTACATTCATAAGCAAAACCTGGCCCCCCCCCCCCAAAAAAAATGGCACCTGGTCTTAATGAAATCCTGTCTCAAGCTGTCAAAATTATTAATTATATACAAAACAGTGCTTAAAAGCACTGTGCGATGAAATGGGCTCCGATCATCAAAATCTTCTTTTCCATTCGGAAGTTCGTTGGCTGTCCCGCGATGAAGCTCTCAAGAGGTTACACGAACTCCGAAGGGAAGTTGAGTTGTTTCTTATTGATAAGAAAAGTGACCTGTCCCATTATTTCCAGGATAAGAAATGGGTAGCCAGGCTGGCATATCTCAGCGACATATTTTCTTACATAAACGAGTTGAATTTAAAACTTCAAGGTCCAGATAC
>Ga0123354_10019363_pt1 | contig 10689 bp, 5 predicted proteins | sample TergutLab28metaG_2_FD_97872 | JGI IMG/M metagenome (GOLD analysis project Ga0123354, IMG submission 97872) | Labiotermes labralis P4 segment gut microbial communities from Petit-Saut dam, French Guiana - Lab288 P4 | ecosystem: Host-associated > Arthropoda: Insects > Digestive system > Gut ...
CTGCACTATATTGAGTTTACTACAGATGTTAGATAAGGCGAAGCCACTAGACCATATGTAGCTTTGAGTGAGGATATTTTGGGTAACACCAGAGTGTTTAGAAAGAGCTGAATACTTCTATAAATACAGTAAAAAATCAACTTCAACAAACAACTTACTACAAACTATTCAACCAGTGCCACTGGTAGTAATCGTAATTCTGTGCATCACTTGACAGAAGTTCGTTTTTGTGTGATCAGTGCTGTATTTCGCTGGACACATTTAATTACAGTAATTTGATATTTTGCTATACTTTCATAAATACGAAAAAAATTTGACTCGATTAGTTGCAGACAAAACTGTAACTTGTATTATGTGTCTGCATGATTCATTTCTTTTTCAAATAGTATTGAGGTTTTCCCTTTAAGTTTCATATCAAGTTTAGCAGTAGGAAAGGATTATGTTTATAATGCACAAGGCAGGGATGGATTTATTCTAATTTTGTATTTTTTCTCTTATAATCCACTTAATAAGACAGTCCATCTATCTTGTAGAATGGACCGCAAAGCGCCAACTGTTCTGCCACCTTTCTCTGGAAAACTAAGATTAGACAAAAAGCTGAAATTGAGCCACGATGATTATAAACAATCAATCGAGCAGTTTCATGCAAACAAACAATTATCCGCCAATGATCAACTCAAAGCAACACCCCTTTACCCCACACCCTATGTGTTGACCCAGTTTGCCTCCATGGCATACCATGACTGCACACATGGAGAACCAATGCCTCCTGAAGGCTGGCAGTTGCTAACGACAGCATATAATGATGGGATGACGAACGGCTACTTTGGATCCGCCTACTGGCACCCGGAACATCAGCATGTGGTGATTGCTCATCGAGGGACTGATATTAAGAGTGTTGGTGCCCTTGTAACTGATGTTAAAGGTGTTTTATGTAAGAGGTACGTTGAACAAATGAGTTCTGCCAGCACATTTGCTAATAAGGTGGTCACAGTCCTGCAACAAATAGAGAAAGAAAAGAAGGTCAATTTTGAACTGTTTTTCACAGGTCACTCATTAGGGGGTTGGCTGGCACAAATCACTGCCTTTACCACTGAGTACCTTGAAGTGATAGGAAGTACATTTCTTAAGAAAGTGAAAAGAGAACAGGACGAAGAACTTGCAAGCAGCACAGTGCAAGACAGTCATGATGTCACACACAGTTATCATCCGCACACAGTAGTGTTTGACAGCCCGGGTTGCAAAGACATGTTGTCACAAATGGCTGACAAACTTGACGTACGCCTGCAGGGGGGTTGCATTGATTTGCAGCAATTAGACATCACCAGCTATCTATCTGCTCCAAATCTTATCAATACCTGTAAATCACACTTAGGGACAGTCTATCGCATCTTTACTGATTTGTCTGATATGGGTTGGAAGGAAGAACACACTCCATTGTACAACCTAGCAACACACAGCATGGACAAAATTAAGCAAGCCTTTGACCCTGAAACGGGGCAAGTACGGGAAGGCGATAAAGGTGAACTAAAAATACGAGAGGTGGTCGATTGGCCTGTTAGTGCAGGCTTAACGTATGGTGCAGAGTTGAATGAATTCTTTAAATGGGCAGAGCACCGTAATAATTACAACCCTGAGGAAATGGACATTTCCCATGTCGAGGTTCCCAAGGGCTACCACCCGCTTCGTTATCAAACTAAGGCGTACGACGACTGCTCAAAGAATCTAAGCGCCTTTACTCAGGATGAGCGGGAGTTCCTGGAGCGTTATCGGTGGTTACGTCACGTGCCGGAATTCTTTAAACCCAAGCATCTGTTTTCCGTAATGAGTAATGTTGAGGCCGAAAAAGAAGCTGATCAAAAGTTACGAAATTTTGAGCTTGGCAATGAAAGAATTCGCTGTACAGATGCTAGCACTCTACAGGGCCTGATTCCTTTCGTGAAGCGGTTGGTCCGACTATTCCCGCGCGTAAATGAGAAAGTGAAGGACCAATTGTCATCATCCCAAATAAGAAATAGATTTTATCAACTTGAGACACAGCGTTATGCTGAAAGGATTCGCCAAAGCGCACTTGATTTTAACCCTGGCGCTTTGAGTGTAAAGGAATTTCTTATTAGTGATCAACAAATGTGGCAGTTACGAATGACTGATGGAGATGCTTGGACAGGAGTAACCAAGGTTTACCGGGTTCTCAAAAAGACATCCTGTATGACCAATTACTCCAGTGAAGATCACTACACCATACTGAAGTTAAGGCGGTTACTTACAGTCAATCGAATGATAAATTTGAACGCATTATTGGCGTCAGTGGATACACCGCATCTATTGATGATAGCGTGCGAGACCAATCAGCCGGTTAATGATGAGGTAGAAAACATATTACAGGAATTGCTCAATATTCTGAAACAGAAGATCAATATGAAAATTATTCTGATCACGCAATCAGAGGACGACATAGCTGATTTTGTGCAAGAAATAGCCGCAGAAACACTCGGCAAAGGGTTCATTACAACATATGAACAGTTAAATTGGATTGATTTAACCGCCAGTTCAAAGAGAGCAATATTAGAGAAGACAGTGATTTTTCAAGGCAGAAGTGTTGCCTTAAATCAGCTGATATCTGCTGAATCAATGACAGATTCCTTTCCCCTTGCAGACTTGTTACAAGAAAAGGAGGTTAGAATTGGTAAAGAACCTGTATTGTCTGCTGGCAGTGGTTACAATGAAAAGTACTATATAGATAGGACTTTCAATCACAACATCGTCATTAGACAGGACATTTTAACTGACAAACATGAAGGAAAATTTACTGATTTACTGGCTAGTAGTGAAACAGAATTCAAAGAGCTCTGTCAACAGCATCCAAAGAAAAATGTGCATTGGCTAAAGCAAAAAAAATCAGGGGAACTCATTTGGCACCAGTCGCAAGGGAACTTACAGACATTACGTAAATATATTGACAAACAGAAATCGCACTGTTATGCTCCTAGTGATTTAGACAAGCTCTTGCAACAAGCGAAGCAGCAGAGGGTCACTGTAATTGCTGACAAAGCAGGAATGGGTAAATCCACTGTACTGACCTACCTGTCTAAACAAATCGAGCAAAAATGCCCAGCCCATTGGCTGGTCAGAGTTGATTTGAACGATTATTCAGAACTACTCAAGGCTAATGAAGGGAAGCAGATGGATAAAATGTGGGTACTGGAATTTGTATCAAAGAAAGTTCTAAAGCTTGAAACTCATTTAGAGAAGGAGTTGTTTAAGAAGGCCGTTGAAGGAAATGAAGTTAGCAAAGTAGTGATAATGGTGGACGGTTTTGATGAGGTCTGTCCAAAGTATAAAGAGATAGTCCTTGATATGCTGCAAGTTTTGAAGCAGACTTCTTTAGAGCAACTGTGGGTCACCACCCGACCCCACCTGAGTGAGGAATTGGAGGATAAACTGCAACAGCTGTCCTACACACTACACCCATTCTCTGAAGACGAGCAATTTGAATTTCTAAAGAAATTCTGGCATGAAACTTTAAATCTTGAAGACACAAACCAACAACAGTTTGAAATTTATGCTACAGCATTAATCAGGAAGTTGGCTCAGTCAATTAGTGATAAGGACAATGACTTCACCGGCGTCCCGCTACAAACCTGCATGCTAGCAGAGGCTTTTGAAGAGGAATTTAGATCATTTTATCTGTCACACAGTACCCAGCCTGAGTTACCACGTAAGCTAGACTTGCTGGGGTTATACAGACGTTTTATTGACAGAAAGTACGATATATGTTATCAGGAAAAGTCTAAAACAGCAGCAGGCAACCTTGCGGCAGAAAATCAACAGAAAATCTATTTCAAATGGATGCAAGAGCAGCATCAGCGGTTAGCTTTACAGGTGTTGTTTACTGATGATCAGGTGACATTTCTGCAAATTGATCATGATTCTAATGAAGGGTTGGCTATGATTGGGATAGTACAGAGAAACAATGAAGGTGAACTGCATTTCATTCATCGCACTTTTGCTGAGTATTATGTGGCTGAGTTCCTAATGAATCAACTAACAGAGAAAATTGAACAATACACACAAGTTCAGGAAGTTTTACTTAATAAAGTTTTATTACGAACAGAATTTCAAGTAACTAGATTCTTTTTGAATGGATTGTTGGAAAATGGTCAGCCATCGAGAGAGGTCTTGCAAGAGTATGGAAGAAAACTCGATGAACAGTGGAATGCGATAGACATAAACAGACCCTCGATAGGTTTCACATCAGCACTACACACAGCAGCGTTGGAAGATAATGCTTGTATTATTGGATTTTTATTCGACAGCCTAAAATCAGGAGAATATTCAAACACTCTAACAAAGGTGTTGTTCTTACAAGACATTTTTGGACAAACAGCTTGGCATTTGGCAGCAGAGACAAACAGTGTACAGGCATTAAAAAGGATACAGGAATGGGCTGACGCAGTGACACCTAACCTGACATATAACCTACTTCTGTCACAAGACAAAGACAAGAGAACTACCTGGCAGCTTGCCGCAGAGGGAGGACACATAGATATGGTAGTGAAAATGTGGGGTTGGGCTAAAGAAGCTCAAACAAACCCCAGTGAGTTACAGAATAAATTATTGTTAGCCCAGGATTCTGAAGGAAGAACTGCCTGGCATGTGGCAGTAAAGAGGGGCAGTTTAGATGTGATTGGTAAACTGTGGGGTTGGGCTAAAGAAGAGCTATCAAGCCCTACATTGTTAAAGAATAAATTGTTTCAATCCCGAGATAAACATGGTGTAAGTGCCTGGCACATAGCTGCAAGTACAGGCAGTGTGCAAATACTAGACAAACTGTGGGTTTGGGCCAAAGAACTGCAGCTAAAACCAGAAGAGTTAAGGAATGAGTTGTTGTCGAAAGACGAGTCTGGACAAACTGCCTGGCACATGGCAGCAGAAGGAGGTCATGTTGAGGTATTAGAGAAATTGTGGGGTTGGGCGAAAGAAGAGAGCCTAAACACAGATTATTTAAAAATTCCACTGTTTCTACCAGAAGACAGTTGTGAGTTTAGCACATGGTGCCTCGCAGTAAACAATGGCCATATACATGTGTTATAGACACTATGGTGTTGGGCTGAAGAACTGCAGCTAACTGCAAATGAATTGCATAAATTGCTCCAAGCCGAAGATAAGGATGGAAATACCGCCATCTGCTGGGCTGCATGTAAAAGCAGTAGAGAGTTACTGGAGAAAATGTGGGGCGTGTGCAAAGAAACTCAACTAAATCCAGATGAGTTGAGTAAATTGTTGGTTGCCACCTGGCAAGGAGCAGCAGCAGGAGGCTATCTAGAGATATTAGAAAGACTGTGGTTATGGGCTGGACAAGTGCAGCGAAACCCACTCGAGTTAAAGAGAAGGCTGTTAATGGACCAAAATAAGTATGGAAAAAGCGTCTGGCACATGGCAGCAGCTGGAGGCCATGTTGAGTTATTAGAGAAATTGTGGGGCTGGGCTAAAGAGGAAATAAACACAGATTATTTGAAAAGTGTACTGTTTGTGCTAGAAGACAGTTGCGGTTTTAGCACATGGTGCTACGCAATACGTGAGGGCCGTGTAGATGTGATACAGAAACTGTGGGGTTGGGCTGAGGAATTGCAACTAACAGCAGATGAGTTAAAGAATAAACTGTTCTTATCTGTAGATAGAAACATAAATAGCGCCATTTACTGGGCAGCATGTACAGGCAGTTTAGATGTATTAGAGACACTCTGGGGTTTGTCCAAAGAAACGCAACTAAACCCAGACGATTTGAGTAAATTGTTGTTTGATGCCTGGCACGAGGCAGCAGCACGAGGCTATGTAGAGATATTAGAAAGAATGTGGATGTGGGCTGGAGAAGTGCAACTTAATACATACAAGTTACAGAGGGGATTATTTTTGGACCAAAATAAGGATGGAGAAAGCGCCTGGCATATGGCAGTTGCTAGAGGTCATGTTGAAGTGTTAGAGAAATTGTGGGGCTGGGCTAAACAGGTTCGAATACAGACAGATGATATAAGAAGTGTCATGTTGCTAGCACAGAATGAGAGTGGAAAAACCGTCTGGCATCTGGCAGTAAAAAATAGAAGGATAATGGTGTTAAAGAAACTTTTGGATTTGGCAAAAGAAATGCAACTAAACCCAGGTGAAGTAAGGAATAAATTATTGCTAGACCAAGAGGAGGATGGACGAAATGCATGGTTCCTGGCAGCAAAATGCGGCAATGTGAAAGTATTGGAGGAAATTTGGTTGTTGGCTAAAGAGAAGGGGACGCCAGGAGAAATAAAGTCTAAGTTGTTAGCAGTAAACGAATATGGGCAGACTGCTTTGCACGTGGCAGCAGAAGGCAGTGTGGCTGTATTGGAGAAACTGTGGGCTTTTGCTAAAGAAGCACAACTAAGCCAAGACGAGTTACAGAATAAATTGTTACTAGTCAAAGACAAGTATGGATACACTGCGTGGCTCAGAGCAGCAGAAGGAGGTAGCTCAAATGCATTAGAGACATTATGGAATTACGCTAAAGAAACAAAATTAAACCAAGATGAACTGAAGAATAAATTGTTGTTAACCAAAAACGAAGAAGGAGAAACAGCCTGGCACTGGGCAGCCCAAGGAAAGGGTGAAGGAATATTACAGAAACTGTTGGACTGGGCAAAGGAAGAGCAAGTAAATTCGAAGGAGTTAAAGAATAAAATGTTTCTAGACAAAGACAAGTTTGGAAACAACGCATGGCATCGAGCAGCAAAAGGAGGCTCTTTAGTGGCACTAGAGACATTATGGAGTTGGGCTGAGGAAGTGCAAATAAACCCACATGAATTGTTGCTAGTCCAAAATGAGGAAGGAAACAACTCCTGGACATTGGCAGCTCAAAAGGGTGACAGAGTAATATTAGAAAAAATGTGGGGCTGGGCCAAAGAAGTGCAACTGAATTCAAGGAAGTTACAGAAAAAACTTTTACTTGGCAAAGACAAGTATGGATACACAGCGTGGCACAGAGCAGCATTATTTGGTAGATTAGAGGCATTAGAGCTAATATGGAAATCGTGTAAGGAAGCGGAAATAAACCCAGATGAATTGTGGCTAGCCCAAACTGGGGATGGCTATACTGCCAGCCAATTGGCAGACGTCAACAACCATGTAGAAACACGAGCTAAACTGTGGGAATGGGCTGAAGAAACACATCTAAATATACAAGAGTTGACGAAAAATTTGTTTGCAAACACAAACAAATCTAGTTACATCGAGTTGGACAGAGAATCAGAACGAGGTAGTTTGGAGGCATTAGAGATATTATGGAGTTGGGCTAAAGAAGTGGAAATAAACACAGGTGAATTGTTGCTAGCCCAGACTGGGGGAGAAGAAATTTCCTTCAAATTGGCAACAGACAACTTTATGGAAACACTAAAGAAAATGTGGGTTTGGACCGAAGAAACGCAAATCAATACAGAAAATTGGAAGAAAAAATTGTTTCTAGCAAAAAACAAGTATGGACACACCGCGTGGCACCGAGCAGCAGAAAGAGGGAATTTACGGGAATTAGAGACATTATGGTGTTGGTCTAAAGAGGCGGAAATAAACACAGATGAATTGTTGCTTGCCGAAACTGGGAAAGGATATACTGCCTTCCATTTGGCAGCAAAAAACAACCATGTAAAAGCACTAAAGGAAATGTGGGACTGGGCTGAAGAAACGCAAATCTATCCAAAAGAGTTGAAGAAAAATATGTTTCTAGCCACAGATGTGGTTAGATACACCGCGTGGCACATGGCAGCAAGAGCAGGCAATGTAGAAGCATTAGAGATATTGTGGATTTGGTCCAAAGAATTGGAAATGGACACAGATGAATTGTTGCTAGCCGAAACTGCTTTCCATTTGGCAGCATTAAATAACCATGTGGAAATACTGAAGAAAGTGTGGGTCTGGGCTGAAGAAATGCAAATTAATTCAAAAGAGATGAAGAAAAATTTGTTTCTGTTCACAGACGGTGATGGACACACTGCGTGGCACCTAGCAGCAGAAAGAGGCAATTTACAAGCATTAGAGACATTATGGAATTGGGTTAAGGAAACGGAATTAAACACAGATGAATTTCTGCTAGGCGAAACCACATATGGATATAATGCCTTCCATTTAGCAGCACAGAAAAACAATGTAGAAACACTAAAGAAAATGTGGGACTGGGTTGAAGAAACGCAAATAAATTCAAAAGAGTTGAAAAAGAAATTGTTACTAGCAAGAGTCAAGAATGGACGTATTGCGTGGCACCTAGCAGCAGTAGTAGGCTTTATTGACACATTAGAGGCATTATGGATTTGTTCTAAGGAAGTGGAAATAGACACAAGAAAATTATTGTTAGCCCAAACTGAGGAAGGTTATACTGCCTTCCATTTGGCAGCAGTAACAAACCAAGTAGAAACACTAAAGAAAATGTGGGACTGGGTTGAAGAAACGCAAATAAATTCAAAAGAGTTGAGAGAAAAGTTGTTTCTAGCCACAGATGATGATGATGGAAACACTGCGTGGCACCTAGCAGCAGAAAAAGGCAATTTAGAGGCATTAGAGACATTGTGGCTTTTGTCTAAAGAAGTGGAAATAAACACAGATATATTGTTGCTACCTCAAACTGGGGATGGATATACTGCCTTCCAGTTGGCAGCAATCAAAAGTCATGTAGTAACATTAAAGAAAATGTGGGGCTGGGCTGAAGATACACAAATCAATCCAAAAGAGTTGAAGAACAAATTGTTTCTAGCCAAAGATAATTATGGATGCATTGCGTGGCACCTAGCAGCAATACGAAGCAGTATTGAAACATTAGAGACACTATGGATTTGTTCTAAGGAAGTGGAAATAAACACAGGAGAATTGCTGCTGGCCGAATGTGAGGGAGGTTATACTGCCTTCCATTTGGCAGCAGAAACAAACCATGTAGAAACACTGAAGAAAATGTGGTTCTGGGCTGAAGAAACGCAAATCAATCCAAAAGAGTTGAAGAAAAATTTGTTACTAGCAACAGATGATGATGGTTACACCGTGTGGCACCGAGTGGCAGGAAGAGGCAATTTAGAGAAATTAGAGACATTATGGTCTTGGGCTAAGGAAGTGGAATTAAACACAGATGAATTGTTGCTAGCTCAAACTGGGGATGGATATACTGCGTTCCAACTGGCGGAAGACGAAGGCCATGTAGAAACACTAAACAAATTGCGGGTCTGGGCTGAAGAAACGAAAATTAATCCTAGAAATTAAAGAAAATATTGTTTCTAGCAAAAGATGAGAATGGATACACCGCGTGGCACCATGAAACATAAAATGGCAAGTGAAGGCATTGGCAACATTATGGTTTTGGTCTACAGAAGCGGCAATAAACACAGATAAATTGTTGGTAGCTGAAACGGGGATGGAAATACTGCATTCCTATTGGCAGGAGACAAAATCCTGTAGAAACACAACCAAAAATGTGGGTGTGGGTTGAAGAAACAAATCAATCAAAAGAGTTGAAGAAACAATTTTATAAAATCAAAAACAAGTATAGATGCACCGCGTGGCACCGAGCAACAACAGGGCGCAATTTAGAAGTACTGAAGGCATTATGGGTTTTGTCTAAGGAAGATGAACTAAACACAAATGAAATATTCCTAACTCAAACTGGGGATGTATCTAATGCATTCCGAATGGCAGGAGAGAACAGCCATATAGAAACGCTAAAGAAATTGTGGATCTGGGCTGAAGAAACACAAATCAGTCCAAAAGAGTTGAAAAATTATTACTGTCCACAGAAGAATTGACATATTGTGTGGCACATAGCAGCAGTGGCAGGCAGTATTGACACATTAGAGGCATTATGGATTTGTTCTAAGGAAGCGGAAATAAACACAGAGAAATTACTGATAACGGACACTGGGGAAGGATATACTGCCTTGCATTTGGAAGCAAAAAACAACCTTGTAGAAACACTAAATTGACTGTAGTCATGGGCTGAAGAAACGCAAAGAAATCCCAAGGACTTGAAGTAAAAATTTATTGTAGCCAAAGGCAATTATGGATGCATCGCGTGGCACCGAACAGCAGTAGGAGGCAATTTAGAGGCATTAAAGTTATTATGGAAGTGGGCTGAGAAAGCAAAAATAAAAACAGATGAATTGTTGTAAGCCCAAACTGGGGATGGATATACTGCCTTGTGAATGGCAGCAGAGAACAACCATATAGAAACAGTAAGAAACTGTCGATCTGGGCTGAAGAATCCCAACTCGATCCAAATGAATTAAAGAAAAACATTTTTCTAGCCAAAGAGAAGTATGGATACATCGCATGGCACTGAGCAGCACCAATTGGCAATTTACGATCGCTAGAGGCATTATGGAGTTGGTGAAATGAAGCAGCAATTAAACACACATGTATTGTTGCTAGTCCAAACAGGGGATGAAAATACTGCCTTCCAATTGGCAGCAGAGAACAACCATGTAGAAACACTAAAGGGACTGTGGTTCTGGGCCGAAGAAGTGCAACTCAATCCAAATGAGTTATAGAAGAATTTTTTTTTAAAATTTCTATTACCGTGCAATGTGATAACAATATTTATTAAAACCAACTAATTGCACATACTTGTCAAACCATTTAAAACCACATTATTGGATTAAAATGGATTTAAAATATCTCCTACATGTTTCAATC
>Ga0123354_10019364_pt1 | contig 10688 bp, 8 predicted proteins | sample TergutLab28metaG_2_FD_97872 | JGI IMG/M metagenome (GOLD analysis project Ga0123354, IMG submission 97872) | Labiotermes labralis P4 segment gut microbial communities from Petit-Saut dam, French Guiana - Lab288 P4 | ecosystem: Host-associated > Arthropoda: Insects > Digestive system > Gut ...
TAAACCAACAAAATCTACAGATGATACTAAAATATACTTTACTTACTATAACATCACAGATAATAAAAAGCAAATTAATATAATAATTGAAAAAAAAAAAAAAAAAAAAAAAAAAAACAAAAAAAAAAAAAATAATAAAAAAAAAAAAAAAAAAAAAAAAAAAAGCAACTGGTTCCAAACCAATTCATTAATACAAAACTTTAATAAAACTCACTATATCCAATTTATGGAAAAATCTAAACTTGCAGTTGTTGCACATATTAGTTATAAAGATAACCCTATCAATATTACTAGTTGTACAAACTTTTTGGACCTCACTTTGGATAGCACACTATCCTGGAAAACACATATCAACCAGCCAAGTTCTAAACAAAACACAGCATGTTACATAATTAGATCTCTAAAATCTGTTATTTCTACCTGGAACTTAAGAACAATTAATTTTTCTTATGTGCATAGCCTATGGTATAATTTTGGGGGGTAATTCGTCCCACAGTAATAATATTTACAAATTACAGAAAAGAGCAATAAGAATTATCATGAATGTTGATAATAGAGTATCATGTAGTGAACTGTTTAAAAAATTAAACATTCTCCCACCACATTCTCAGTACATATTGTCATTATTGTTGTTTGTAGTCAAGAATATAGAAGATTTTATATCTAACTCTGAAGTTCACTCTATTAACACTCGACATAGGTCAGACTTATATCCACCATCAATAAAACTGACTAAATATAAAAAAGGAGTTTATTACTCTGGGATTAAAATTTTCAATCATTTACCCCAAAATATCAAAAAGTTATCTTGGAATGTAAAAAAATTTAAATTAGCTTTAAAAGGTTTCATTTAATGGGTTCATTTTATTCACTTGATGAATTTTATACAAATTTTAAATATAAATAATTTTATTCCCAACAACCTTAATTCATAATCCATCCTTAAATTACTTATGTTTATTTCCTCTGATGAATTGTTATGTAGTTCTACTTTCTCTTATGTGTAGTATAGTAATTACGCTGTCAAATTATTCATATCATTAATGTGCAATTGATTGACTTGTGTTGGATTGTTCTATTTCTGTGCCACAACAGAAGCTTTCTATAGCATACACATCATAACATTATATAGTGTATTCATATCTATGTTGACTATTCCTATATCTAAATGGGGTTTATCCCAAAAGATTCATGGAATGCAAAATATAAATAGATGAAACATGTCGGAGTTTTGTAAATTACAACAATAGTGTGCATTTTGTTGGTCTAATCAGTAACAATTATATCACATTGCATCGAGTGAAAAATGCAAAGGTAATTAAACTTACTCTGATAGTTCTGCAGGTGTCAAAATATTCCTGGCATCAATATGCTGACATAACAGCATAATGAAATCCCGTACATCTGTGTCACCAGACCATGAATTATGTAACGACTCATCACAGATTTCATCTGCCATTTCCTTCAATATACGGATTAAATCTGGACCTGAACTGTCCAACATTGCTGTAGCTGACATTGCCTAATAGAAATCATAAATCAGTATCACCATCAAACCTTTCAACATCAAAATTTACTTTTCAAAAGTGTTCAAAAATTATCTATACTGCACAGAAGACTCAAACAGTGCACTAACTATAACGTTAGTACAAAACAACGTTCAGTAACAAACACAACTGAGTTGTTAAAAATCTTATTCACAATTATTTCAACCACATCCCCACATTCTAACAAGAATCCTACCATAAACAGCCCAAAACGGTAGGACGAACTTCATGAACCACCAACTAAAACTACTGAAATTTATACAAGTGTTTCTAGACACCGTTATTCAGCAACTGCACATCAAATTCAAATTCGTACTTTTAAACGGAAACAGCATTGGTACCATGGATCAGAGTTACTCGTACAAACATAGGTCAGAGTAGCGGACAAACCACAGGACATTGCTGGAAATACACTGCCCTCTGGTGATAACGTGTGGAACTATGTAGCATTATTGTAATATTGTACATATCGTGCATTTTGTTTGTAATCTAATTTCGTCTGCTTTTAAGTGTTGGTTTAATGAAAACGAAATAAAATTACGCAGCATTACATCTACAGCGCTCCCACCAAGGTATCTTACAACACAAGTAATAGAGCACAATAATAGCAAAATATGTGCCAAATTGAATCAGTAAGAAATGGGAATTCTTTTAAGGCGATTAAAGAAGAAAAGTATGCAATCGAACGAAATTCTGTATTTCGTCACAGTATTCATACGTACGTTACCAATTAAGTCTTAGGCGCGTTACCTCATAATCCCCGCCTCTATGATAAATAGCAGATACTAGACCGTTGTTAACAATAGTAAGAGAGACGATGTGCATATAACGTTAAATTGAGGAGTCACACATACGAAAAGTCAGCCGGTTTACATTTACAATCAACACCTAAGACACCACGTATTTTAATATTTTAATGTCTGTACATAATGCATTATCCTTTCACCCCGTCGTTTTTACGAGCTAATAACAAAACGAATAGCAGCATTTTGTTGTTACTGTGCAGCTAGTGGTAGTGACTAACGGTGGTAGGCGTGTGGAAACGTCCTGTAAAACTCAAATCTTCGCTATTATGTTGCATTTTGATTGTACTGTGCTGTCGCAGTCAAGAGGTTGGTGGATGTCAAGAATCACAGAGGGAGAGTAGGTTATCTTTGCATACTAAATTTCAGTAAAAAAAGAAAAAGCGGCGTGCGCATTATAGTGGTGAACATGCTGTCGAAGAAGTAAAGTGTGTGCCGAGTGATTGTAGTTGGGAACTTCAAGTTGTGTAAACGTGAGAGTTTCCCACAGGGCCATTCAAACCGACAACGTTGTCCGTACCCACTGTGACCAGAGCGTTGATAGCTGCTGTCACAGAGCTGCTCATAACTTTGGCAGCCAAGCTAACTGTAATCATGTCCAGGGCACCAGGCTTAAAGTGTCTCTCAATCACTGTGGGCAGCAGGTGATACACATTACGTCTCTCCACTTCATATACCTTCAATTTGTCGTCCTACCTAGCAGTACTAGTACACATTCACAGTAATCTCACACTTACAGTTGCTACATATGTTTTAGGACAAGGTTGCAGGTACATTTACGGAGATGGGGAGGACGATATATATCTGCAGTTTCTTGATCATGAAACCTGAAGAAAGGGAGCTCTTCTTCAGAAACACCCATAAGTTTCAAGATCTTGGCATTGTTGCAAACCATTCCACTCACGGTGGTAACAAATTCCAGTCCTGCACTGTGGCAGGCATCACGAACCTCCATCAAGAAAGTAACAATCATCTCACCCTTACACTTCCATGAGTGAAGCAGTAAGCTACTGGTAGCCATCACATTTTACAGAGACCACGGGGCATGAAGACCAGGGCTTGATTTGCAATATTGCTTGTCGTGCCATGGCTTCCAAGGTATCAAAGCCCTCAGTACTGCCAAACTTCTGATTGAAACACAGGTTCTCTCTGACATTTCATCAGATATAATACAACACATTCAATCTTCATCAGACATTGTCGGTAGAGTGCATCTGTGTGTACTAAATGATCGGGCATTGATGCCTGTCCTGTAATGAACATTGTTTAGATTGGTCTGTAAGATTCGTCTGGAAGGTAGAGGAAATAGTGACTGTGAGTTTGTTCAGCACACATACAAAGAAGAAAAGCCAGTTTTATGCTTTTGACTTTTATTGACACTTTTTTTTGGCAAATACTGCATGAAGAAAAATTAGTAATCAAGTATGCAAAACTTTAACATGATTCCAGACATATATTCTAACCACTTTTTTTAAAAAGCTGTCATAAATTATTTTCTTATTCTGCTTGCATTTTTTACTATTTTACTTTAAAAGGCCTATCAAAGTATGGGTGGAATTTAAATACCCCCGCTACCAGGGAAAGGGATAAGGTGGATTAAAGAGTGCTTTATGAAGTTACTTTTAGTAAATTTTGTTTTTATAGACACACAATTTTGCATTTGCACAGAAATTATTTGCTCATTAGTTTTTTTTTATGCTCAACAGTTGCCTGTTGAAATTTCATGTTGTGTTGTGTGTTATACACCATACTTCTTGCAGGTAATGAGCCAAAATTACTGTCTTGTATGTTATGTTTTAAAGTGACTTAAACCAGTTGTTTGCCAGCAGATCTCAAACCAACTCCATGAAGCAGAGCCTTGATAAGCTAACAGTTTGTCAACCAGTTATGAAACTCCCTCCATTTTCTTGAATGTAGTGGTTCAGAACTACATTTACCAGAGCCCACCTCTGGTCCTTGAGTCTAGTCCATGCCCTTTCATCTTATTTCTTCAAGATTTATCTTACTATTATCCCATCATCTGCATCAAGGTTTTCTAAGCAGTCTCTTTACTTCAAGTTTTACCACTAAAACCCCATGCGTATTTTTTTCTGTTCTATGAATGTCATGTGCCCACTTATCTAATCCTCCTTGTTTTTATCATCTGATAATGTTTGTCAAGAAGTTCATATCATGAAGCTCCTCTGTATGCAGTTTCCTCAAGTCTCCAGCTACTTTACCTTGTAGATCCATATAATTTCCTCAGCATCCTATTATAAATTGTCCTCAGAAGGTCATTTCAAAAAATGAATTTTTATAAGTTCATATATTATTTTGCAGGCATTATTGAAATCTTGGCCAGTCAGTAGTTTTATCATATCCTGCTTGGATGATAAAGCCTGTTTGTACAAACTCAAGAAATATGGCAGACCTATTGTGGGAACTAAGCTGCTTTTCCTTTGGGAGTTTTACAGCAGAAGCTTGATCTGATATGGAATGTTATGGTGTGGTGAGTGTGGTCCTGAGCAATATGTGTCATACATGCATGTGAGCTGCACAGAGCTCAGTTTTCATATTTATAGGGTCCACCAAAAAAATGTTTACACACTTTAACGAAAGAAAACTCTATGTTGTATGTTAGTACTAACTTTAATTATACATCTCAAGTTGAATACACGTTACAGTAGAGCACAATACAAGTTTCCTGTACCTGTACAGTTAATGGAGGTGCTCAAAGTGGTTGCCGTTAGTGGCTAGACACCTATTACAACGGCGAGCAGTTGATTGAGCAACCTAGGTCAAAGTGTTTATGGGGATTGCTGCACATGCCGCTCTAATTTCTGCACAAAGGTCCCCCAGCATAGCCGGTTTCTTGCGATACACAACTTCCTTCAAGGTCCCCCAAAGGTAAAAGTCCAGAGGTGTTAAATCTGGTGAACATGGTGGGAATTCAAATGTACCTCTTCGTCCTATCCAGTGTCCTTGCAGATTCTCATCCAGGAAAGCCCGCACATCTCGGTGGTAGTGTAGGGGTGCCCCGTCTTGTTGGTAGAAGACCTCACTGTTTTCATAAAGTGCACGTATAGCTGGTCAAATGGATGAGCATAGCATTTCTTGATACGCTTCACCAGTAACACTAACTTCAAAGAAGAAGGGTCCTATTAAACCTCTAGCTGACAGTCCACACCAGACAATCACCCCCGGTAGGTTGACCGCCTTGCCAACATGAACGTGTAAATTTTCTGGTGCCCAGTAAACACAATTATGACAATTCACTGTTCCATTAAGCTTGAATTGGGCTTCATCAGACCATACAATCTTCATCACAAACTCTTCATCCTCATTTACCATTTGCTGAAACCACTCACAAAACTGCATTTGGCGATTTGGATCGTCGTCATTTATTTCATGCAATAATCTGGGGATGTACATTTTCCACTTAAAGGTTTTCAGAATATGTTGTACACTTGTACTGCTAACCCCTGTCTCACGTGCACATTGCGTAGCAGACTTCCGTGGCGATGTTGTAAACCTTTCCAAAACCACAGCCGAAGAAGCAGGACTTGTGGCTGTAAGAGGTCTTCCGGATATTCCCCTATGCACGTCACAAATGGTACCATGTGTATCAAACTTGTCACAAAGCCGTGTAATTGTCAACAGTGTTGGAGGTTGTGTTTGAAACTCACGCTTCCACTGATGTTGAACTTCTTACTGTGTTATAAAGAGAAAAGATATTGCACTTGATATATAGTTGTAAAGATTATAATAATAAATAAAAAATTCCTGACTCGAGAAAAGTATGGGAAGTGGCTAATACAGAAAAAAATAATTTTTCAGAATGATGATCCATGATGCCGTGACCGCAGAACACACTTTATGATAAGAACATCTGCACTGTGAATGTGACAAATCACATAATCTGTTTATATTACAAACTTTTTAAATAATAAATCTTCGAATATATGAGCATAACTGTCACACAGAGATTACAGCATGCATGCAGTATCTTGTCCTGTCCTCTGTTTTTAACCTCTCACACAGTTCATGGCACAACCCTTGAACAGGAAGCAGTATCATTATTCCTGCACATTTCTTGGTACATAGCCAAAGAAACATAAAAGCTTCCAGTAACTTATGGTTGCATTGTACACTACTAGTTTAACATCTCTTTAACTGATAATACTTAGTTTTCCCAAAACATTCTGATATATATGCACAGTGACAGTACTACACAAAAAAAAAAAAGCTGTAATAACTTAGAAAAATCACTCTGATAATCAAACACAACTGGAGAAACATGACAGGCTAATTATGATTACAGTCTTCTGTAATGTTAAGTGTACCTACCTGCCCACCCACCAGACCACATGGTGTCACACCACAGTACACCAAATGTTTAGTGTACTTACCTACCAGACCACATGGTTTCACATCTCAGCACACCAAGTGTGTAGTGTACCTTTGTAGCAGGCCACATGCTTTCACATCTCAGCACACCATAGTGTGTAGTGTAACTCCCTACATACCAGACCACATGGTGTCATGTTTGAGCATACCATGATGTGTAGAATACCTACCTACCTACCAGACCACATGGTGGCACATCGCAATACACCATGATGTGTAGTTACATACTTAGTGCACCAAATGTGTGGTGTACCTACCCACCTGATCACATGTTGTAGCATCTCAACACACCAAATGTGTGGTGTACCTACCTACCAGGCCACATAGTTTCATATCTCTCTATGTTGCTGGTGTGTATGAAGATATTCTGTGGTATGTGCAAACGTGGGGTATATGGAGAGGAAAAGAGGAAGGATGTAGGCTGGAGGAGGAGGTGAAGAGGAAGGGAAGAAGTAGGAGGAAAAGCTACAGGCAGAGATGATGAGGAAGCAAGCAAAGAGGATGATATTGGAGGATGTGAGACAGAAGAAGAAAGACAAAGATAAAAGGAGACATGGAAAAAATCAAGTGATAACAAAGCTAGAAAAAAGTAGATGAGGTGGTAAAAGTGGACAAAATAAAATACAAATACTGGCTTTTTATGATGCTGCCATATTAGTGACCTTCATTGCAAGGAAACAAACTTTCCGTTTGTCACCTAGGTTGAAGGGATGAAATTCACAATAACTGTGATACAGACTTAATGAAAAATTTCCCGCTGCATTGAAAGTTGTTATGTGGAAACAGACATACACATGGGGAGAAATTCTTACTGTGCCACAAGATGGGAGGTTCCAGATTCGATTCCTGATATGGTCCTTAGAAATTTTCAAGTGACCTATTCCTTCTGTCCACATTCAATAGCATTGGGGTCAACCCAAACTCAAGTAGAAATGAGTACCAAGGTATTTCCTTGGAGGTAAAGTGCAACCAGCATGTAGAGCTGACAACTAGTTGTGCCAAAAGTCAATGTAAGGATGGACACCTAACATTCTGTCCCAATTCCAAGTCTTTTTGGGGACCTTTAAGAAAAAGAACACAGATATGAAAGTGACTGTTTAGTTAGAATGAGAAAAGAAATCACAATGAATTATGAACTTAAAAGAGCTGACTAATACCAGAAATGTAATATATTTTTATTAATTTACTAACAACAGATTGTGGTTAAAATATCTTACTTTTTCAAATTTTACAAAAACATGATCATTTTAACACCTTGCTAGGGCCCCTGTCAGGGCCTTGACAGAGGCCCATGCAAGTGAGAGGCCCTGAAGCTTAAGCTTCATTAGTTTCATGGTAAATCAGCTCCTGTTCACAAGTTACTACTAGATAACAAAACAGGCAGTGTACATAGAACATAACATTGAGGCAAGTTTGTGCAACCATTGTTGCAGTGGTAAAGCATTAAGTATTACATATTCCGAGTGTGTATGTATAACCATACTGTCATCTGTGGTGTGTCTGGCTCTACAATATTTTTTTCACATTAAAAAAATAGCGCATTTTTTTTAAAAAAAAAAAGGCTATTGAAAAAAAATGCATGTTTTGATTTTCTCTACAATTTTTGTATGAAACATTTCTCACTCTAAGAAGAACTGAGCAAGATATAATAAAAAATGTACATTGATATTCGTGTAAAGTACCTGTTATTCGTGACCAATTTTAATGAAACTTGAATTTTTTCTGACAGATTTTCGAAAAATACTTAAATTTCAAATTTCATGAAAAACCGTCAAGTGGGAGCCATGTTGTTCCATGTGGACAGACAAACATAACGAAGCCAATGGTTTCGTTTCACAATTTTGTGGATGTGCCTAAAAAAAATGGCACAGTACACAGCCTGTGTAAAGTAAAGTAATGTAAATCAACAGTCAGAAAATTATGCCCCCCCCCCATGTGCATGTGCATGCATGTGATTCACAACTTCGTGCCTTAACTTCAGGAGCTTATGCTTGACAATATTTATCATCAGAACTGTCAGGTCTGATTATGAAGGGTGTCAGTTCTTGTTTAATTACTGCTGTAGTTTTATGACTTACAGGAAAATCATACCGGATTTTAAGCGGATGTTCCATTTCTCTCTAGAACTTTTGAAAAAAAGAAATTCTTCAGTCACAAATATTTAGAAAGTCACACTTGAGATATGCATTGAAGCAGGTATAAAGTCTTTATGTAAAATTTCCTTTAAGTTTTCTTGATCTCAACCACAATTGGAATCTGCAAGGAATTTTTAGTTAACAGTGCCAATTATTAAGTTTCATACACATCCATTCCATACTTCTCGATACTTCTTATCTGCATACAAACTTTCTAAGGCATGCTGTAGTTATATTGGAAATTCAACAGTGTTCCTAGAATGGGTTTGTGTGGGCAAAGTATTTTGTAATTTACCGCTTTGTGTCAGATTTAATTCTGCAAACTTCAAGTGTGAAATAATCCCGAAAACGGAAGAAGTCAGGATTATGTATTTTCAAGCGTAAAATAACTTTGAAACCATATGGCGCCATGATTAGACACTATGCTGTTTCCCTGAAATTGACTTTTCTGTGCAATAACTCAGATCTTAATTCTGTCTGGAAGTGGGTTGAGAGGGTGTAACTGGATGATCACAACTACTGCTTCATACTGTCAGTCTTCTTGCATTAGAGTTTCAACATTTAAATTACAAATTGTACAAAAGTGAGATTTTGAAAGAAGCTTAAAACGTCTTACTTTGTGACTGCCTTAACTTCTGTGTTACACTTGTGAAATGAAAATTTATAGTACCTTAAGAATCTGTATCTACATCTTAAATAATCTGTGCAATAATTCAAAATTCTTTGTAACCATCTGGACTCAAAATCATACCAACAGGAAAGTAGTTTTTATTAACTGTGTAACTTACCTTTTCATGTGAATACATGAGTATATTATATGTGACAATATCCACAACACACAGAAGTCAGAACAGCAGAAAACGTTACTCTTATGTAATACAGTAACTACCAGTTTAAAATTGATTTGTTTCATTTCCAAAATAGAAAAAAATTGCCAAGAAAACAATATTGCACACAAGACTTTGCTTATTATTGATAATATCCATGTTCATCCTGCACATATAGATGATATTTGTTGAAATATGAAAGTCATGTTTCTTCTCTCAAACACTAAATCATAACTCCAGCCTATGGATCAGGGGATCATTGCCAACCATAAAAATCTATTATATAAAAAGAACATTTGGAGTTTGGATTTTGGATGTACTCATATATATATACAGGGTGTCCCAGGAGGAATGTGCCAGACTTCGGGAGAGCGTTCCTTATGTTAAAGTATACCGATATAATCCAAAACACCTGTATCCAAAGTTGAACGGGAGATAATGGCCAGAGAATTTTGAAACTTTGACAGCTGTTACACACTTATTGATTACCAAATACATATTAAAACTGGCAGGAATATGTTGTTTCTGTAATGTTAATATGTGTACTTAACATGTAATTAAAGTATGAATGACATAAAGCCATTAAATTGAACTACATAAACACCCGCATTAACGCCGTAGTCGTCCTTAGGGTTCCAAGCACTTTACATGGCGCATGAATATTCAGCAGTATGGAAGTACTGATTTAACTGTACTGACTGCGCATTTTGGTATAAGCCTACTACATAATTGTACTAAAATACAGTACCTGCTTTACAGTAATTGTTCAAAGTGTCCTCCTCCTGTTACTAAGCAGTTTTCGGCACGCATGAGCAGGGACCGAGTAGCAGAAGCAACGTTATCTGGATGGTTGCATATGTGTTCAGCCGCTGCAAAAATACGATCGTGCAGTGCTGCTCTTGACTCAACCTTAGTTTCATACACTAACGTCTTCATGTGGCCCCAGAGGTAATAATCAAGAGGTGTAAGATGTGGCGACCTCGGTGCCCA
>Ga0123354_10019365_pt1 | contig 10688 bp, 9 predicted proteins | sample TergutLab28metaG_2_FD_97872 | JGI IMG/M metagenome (GOLD analysis project Ga0123354, IMG submission 97872) | Labiotermes labralis P4 segment gut microbial communities from Petit-Saut dam, French Guiana - Lab288 P4 | ecosystem: Host-associated > Arthropoda: Insects > Digestive system > Gut ...
CTGGCAGGTGTGCTCCTCGGTGAAGGCGGGCGCGGCGGGGGCGAGCGAGCCGTACACCTCGTCGGTGGAAACGTGCAAAAAACGGAACGCCGCCCGCTCCATTGGCGGCAGCGTGGCAACGCAGCCGCGCGCCGCTTCGAGTAGCCGGAAGGTGCCGACGATGTTGGTGGCGATGAACTCGCCCGCGCCATGGATGGAGCGGTCCACATGGCTCTCGGCGGCGAAGTTGACGATGGCGCGTGGCTGGTGTTCGGCCAGCAGGCGCTCCAGCAACGCCGCGTCGCCGATGTCGCCCTGAACGAACACGTGCCGCGCATCTCCCCGCAGCGCCGCCAGATTGGCCGGGTTGCCGGCGTAGGTGAGCTTGTCGAGATTGAGCACCGGCTCGTCGCTGCCCGCGAGCCAGTCCAGAACGAAATTGCTGCCGATGAAGCCGGCGCCGCCGGTGACGAGGATCATGAACTGCCTTGTCCTTGCTCAACCTGCCGCCATCAGCCCTGCGGTCAAGAGCCCGTTTGCGGTCCGGCCAAGCCCCGTGGCAGCGAACACGCACTGCGATTTATTCTACCCCAGCGCCTTGCCCATGAATTCCCCCATGCGCACGGGGCGGCCGCTGGCCCAATCGGGGTTGAAGCGCAGCGTGCCCTGCGGCCACAACAACACCACGGTGGAGCCGAGCAGGAAGCGCCCCATTTCGGCACCCTGGGCCAGTTCGATGCCCTGGCCGGCGTAGTCGAAGCCGCGCACCTGGTCCGTCCTGGGCGGATTGACCACGCCGTGCCACACAGTGGCCATGCTGCCGACGATGGTGGCGCCCACCAGCACCAGCGCCAGGGGGCCGCGCGCGGTGTCGAACAGGCAGACCACGCGCTCGTTGCGCGCAAACAACCCCGGCACGCCGCGCGCGGTGGCCGGATTGACCGAAAACAGCTCGCCCGGCACGTACCACATGCGCTCCAGCCGCCCGGCGCAGGGCATGTGGATGCGGTGGTAGTCGCGCGGACTCAGGTACAGGGTGGCGAACTGGCCGTTTTCAAATTCGGCGGCCAGCGCCTCCTCGCCCGCCAGCAGCGCCTGCGTGCTGTAGCTGTGGCCCTTGGCCTGGAAGATCTGGTGGCGCTGGATCGGGCCGAATTGGCTGATGGCGCCATCCACCGGGCAGACGTAGTCGGCCGCAGCCAGCGGGCGAGCGTCGGGGCGCAGGGCGCGGGCGAAGAAGTCGTTGAAGCTGGCGTAGCTGGCGATGCGCGGCTGCAGCGCCTGGCTCATGTCGACGCCGTAGCGGGCGACGAAGCGGCGAATGACGGCGTGCGTCAAGCCGCCCAGCTCGGCGCGCGCCGCCGCGCCGGCCAGTTGCGTGAGCGCGCGCTTGGGCAGCAGGTACTGCGCCCAGACGGCAAGTCGGTCGGCAAACGGTGAGGTCATGCAAGCAAATCAGATCACGTGAATGGGTCGATTGTGGAGGATGATGCGTTGTGGCGACACCGACGCACACACTAACCCGCGCCCGGCTGCGCAATAATGCTCCGGGCGCCGGCCGTGCCCGCGGTTCGCCCCACCCGACCCTGAATGCAAAGGAACCCGTCATGTCCCCTGCGGCCCACCCTCTCCCGCGCGCTGGCGCGTCCGCCGACGCCACTGCGTTGTTCGAGTTCCTGGACAAGACGCACCAGCGCATGCAGACCGAACTGCAGCACATGAACTGCGCCGTCGATGCCCTGGTGCAAGAGCAGTTGCAGCCCGCCGAGCGGGCGCAACTGCAAGAGGCGGTGCGTTGGTTCGACACCACGGCGCGCCAGCACCACCTGGACGAGGAAAAGCATGTGCTGCCCCTGTTGCAGGCCAGCGACAACGCCCAAGTGGCCGACATCGCCCGCCGCCTGCGCCAGGACCACGGCTGGATCGAGCAAAACTGGCTGGAGATAGAGCCCATGCTGTCGGCGGTGGTCAACGGCAACCACTGGTTCGAACCCGGGCAGCTGCAGGAGTCGGTGCAATTGTTCACCCAACTGTGCCTGGATCACCTGGCGCTGGAAGAATCGCAGGCCTACCCGGATGCGCGCAAGCGCATCGACCCCACCGCGCTGGCCGCCGCGGAACGCGAGATGGCCGCGCGCCGCAAGACCCAGGAAACGCGGCAGCGCGCCCGCCATTGAACCTGAAAACGGAGCACGGGTTTAGCAACCCGCCCGGATCATGACCCGCCGGGCCATTCCCGCTTGACCGCCCCTTCCCGCGCCAGCAGCCGCCAAGTGCTGGCCTGCTGCGGCAAGGCGAGGGGCAGGCGCAGCAGGCGGCGGTCGCGGGCGACCAGGGCGGTGACGGCGCGGGCCTTGCCGGCGTACAGAGGCACATCGTCGAGGCAAGTCAGCCGCCAGCCTTCTTCGGGAGCAGGCGCGGCGGCGCGGGCGCGGCGCGGCGCGGCCACTTCCAGGCCCAGCCATTCGTCGCCGGCAGCCATGCCGGCTTGCGCGGCGGCGCCGCCGGCCAGCACGGTCTTGAGGATGATGCCGCCCGCGCCTTCACTCACCCGCAGGCCGAGCGTCTGCGCCCACTGGGACGGCTCCTGGCGCACGTCCACGCCGTGCGCGGTCAGCAGCGCCTTCAGGGGCAGCTCGCCGGTGCCGTGCACCCAGTCGGCAAGCTCGCGCTCGAAGCCGCGCCCGCCCAGATCGGCCAGCACGGCGGCGAAGTCTTCTTCGCGCATCGGCCCGCCCCGGCAGCGCCGCCACAGGGCACGCATGGCGTCGTCCAGCGTGGCGCGGCCTTCCTGGCGCAGCGTGAGATCGAAACACAGCGCCACCAGCGCGCCCTTGGCGTAGTAGCTGATGGTGCTGTTGGGGGTGTTCTCGTCCTGGCGGTAGTAGCGCACCCAGGCGTCGAAGCTGGCCTGCGCCACCGACTGCGCCTGGCGGCCCGGCGCTTGCAGCACCTGGTTCAGGGTCTTGGTGAGCAGCTTCAGGTAGGCGGCGGCGTCGATCAGGCCGGCGCGCAGCAGCAGCAGGTCGTCGTAGTAGCTGGTGAAGCCCTCGAAGAACCACAACAGGCGGGTGTGGTTCTCGCGCTGGTAGTCGTAGCGCTCGAACTCGGCGGGCCGCAGGCGCTTGATGTTCCAGGTGTGGAAGTACTCGTGGCTGATGAGGCCCAGCAGGGTGACGTAGCCTTCGCCCACGCGTGCGGCGTCCGCGCTGGCGCCCAGGCGCGGCAGGTCGCGCCGGCCACAGACAAGCGCGGTGCTGGCGCGGTGCTCCAGGCCGCCGTAGCCCTCGTCCACCACGTTCAACATGAACAGGTAGCCGCGCATGGGTGCCGGCTCGCTCCAGAAGCGCAACGCGGCCTCGCAGATCTTGCGCGCGTCGCGCAGCAGGCGCGCGCCGTCGAACGAGGCCGGCGCGCCGGCGACGACGAAGCGGTGCGGCACGCCGGCGGCGCTGAATTCGCCGCTCCAGAACGCGCCCAGTTCGACCGGGTGGTCGACCAGTTCGTCGTAGCCGTCGGCCCGGTAGGTGCCGAAGCCGCGCCGGTCGACCCGCGCGGGCGTCATGGCTGTGGCCAGTTGCCAGTCGGGGCGCGCGGCGGGCGGCGGCACGGTGAGCGCGTGCGCGCCGTCTTCCTGACCGTGCACGCGCAGCAGCAGGCTGGTGCCGTTGAAAAAACCGCGCCGCGCGTCCCGCCAGGCCATGCGCACCGAGTTGTCGAAGGCGTACACGGCGTAGCGCAGCACCAGCGGACGGCGCGGGTCGCAAGCCAGCTCCCAGGTGGCCTTGTCGATCTGCGTCAGCGCCCGCGCCGCGCGACCCTGGCGGGCTTGCAGGCCCTGCAGGTGGCGCTCGAACTCGCGGATCAGGTAGCTGCCCGGGATCCACACCGGCAGCGACACGCGCTGGCGAGCGGCGGGGCGCTCGATGGTCAGCTCGACCTCGAAGTGGTGCGCGGCGGACTCGGACAGCCGCACCGTGTAGCGCACCGGGGCGGGGCAAGCGGCTTGATCTGGCATGGGGCGGCCCTCATCCCCGCCTTCCCCCGGCGAGGGAAGGAGGGTGAGGCTTATTTCAGGCGCTGCTCGATCTGCTGGGCGTTGATGGCGCCCGGCACGCGCGTGCCGTCGGCAAACACCAGGGTCGGCGTGCCGGTGATGCGGTACTTGCGGGCGAACGCCAGGTTGGCGGTGAGCGCCTCGGTGTTGCAGACGGCGTTGCCCTTGGGCGCGACGCCGCCGACCATCCAGTCGAGCCAGGCCTTGGACTTGTCGGCGCTGCACCAGATCTGGCGCGCCTTGGCGACCGAGTCCTCGCCCAGGATCGGGATCAGGTACAGCTGGACGGTGACGTTGTCCACCTTCTGCAAGTCCTTTTCAAAGCGCTTGCAGTAGCCGCAGTTGGGGTCCTCGAACACCGCCAGCTTGCGCTGGCCGCTGCCGCGCACGATGGTGAAGGCGTTCTGCGCCGGCAGGCTGCCGAAGTCGATGGCGGTGAGCTTGTCGACGCGCTCTTCGGTCAGGTTCTTGCGCGTGCGGGTGTCCACCAGGTCGCCCTGGATGAGGAAGTTGCCCTCGGCGTCGGTGTAGAAGATGTCGGTACCCACGCGCACCTCGTACAGGCCGGGCATCGGCGTCTTGTTGACTTCGTCGATCTCGGTCAGGACGTGCACGCGCGCGGCCAGGTTCTTGCGGATGACGGCCTCCTGGGCGCCGGCCAGCGCGGGCAGGGTCAGGGCGGCGAGCGCAAAGGTGGCAAATCGAATCTTCATCGAGGCTCCAGGTGGTGGTCGGTCTCAGACAGACCGTGGCGGCGTCAGGCAGTTCCCATCGCCAGGCGGGCGGCGAAATTTTTCAGCGGCCCGCTGGCGTCGAACGCGGCGAGGCCCCAGTTGCGCAGCGCGGCGGCGGCGGGTTCGGGGCGGCTGAACAGTTGCTGCAAGCCGTCGGTGGCAAGGCTCATGCGCAGCCAGTCGCCCTTGCGGGCGCGCTCGTAGCGGCGCAGCAGTTTCAGGTCGGCCAGGCCGCGCCAGTCCTCGCGCGCGGCCAGGACGCGGGCCAGTTCGGCGACGTCGCCCAGGCCGACGTTCAGGCCCTGCCCGGCCAGCGGGTGCATGGCGTGCGCGGCGTCGCCGGCCAGCGCGAAGCTGTCCTGCGCGCGCCCGGGCATGCGGCCCACCCAGCGCCGGGCGCTGGCGCGCAGCAGCGGCCAACAGACGCGCGGGGCGCACAGCCGCAGCGCGCCCAGCGCGCCGCCGCTCAACTCGTCCAGGCGGGCGGCGAAGGCGTCGTCATCCAGCGCCATCAGTTCGGGCACGCGCTCGCCGAGCGCCGACCACACCACGGCCACCCGATGGCCCAGCGAGCCGTCCAGCGGCAGCAGAGCCAGCACCTCGCCCTCGGGCGTGAACCACTGGCGCGCCACCTGCTGGTGCGCGCGCTCGCAATCCAGCCGGGTGGCGATGGCCTGCTGCGGGTAAGTCGTGGCGGCGAACTCGACGCCCAGCTTGGCGCGGGTGGCGCTGGCGCGGCCTTCGCACACCACGGTGAGCGGCGCGGCGAGCGGCGCGGCGACGACCTCGATGTCGGCCTGAAAGCCGATGGCGTCGGCCAGTTGGCGCTCCAGCGCCGGCACGTCGACGATCCAGTTCAGCGCCGGCACGCCCTGCGCCGCGGCGTCGAAGCGCAGCGCGCCGTCGCGGTCGCCGTGCACCTGCATGGCCAGCACCGGGGTGGCGGCGCGCTCGTCGGGCCAGCAACGTACGCTCTCCAGCAACTGGCGGGCGGCCAGGTTGAGACTGTAGGCGCGCACGTCGGGCGCGGCGTCGGCGAGCGGCGGCGCGGCCACCAGCGCCACGCGCAGGCGCTCGCGCGCCAGCAGCAAGGCCAGGGTGCGGGCAACGATGCCGGCGCCGCGAATGCAGATGTCGGGGGAAACGCCCATGCGGGTCATTGTAAAAGCGCCGCTTCAACCCGGCCCGCCACCGTTTATTGGTTTATGGCGGCCCGGTTCAGGCCGACAGGCCGTTTTCCTGCGCATCGGGGTCGGACGCGACGGGCTGGGCCGGCCCGGGCCGGTCGGCCTGGCCACCCATGAGCCGGGCGGCATGCACCGCCGCCTTCACGCGGGAGCTGAGGTTGAGCTTGCGCAGGATGTGCTGCACGTGGATCTTCACGGTGGCTTCGGCGATCGAGAAGATGCGCGCGATCTCCTTGTTGCTGGCGCCGCGCGCGATTTCGGCCAGGATCTGCTGCTCGCGCGGCGACAGCGAATCGATCGGGTCGCGCGGCACGGGCGGCGCGGCGGTGGCGGTGGTGCGCTGCAACAGCGTCTGGTAGGCCTGGGCCAGCTTGCCGGCCATCTCCGGGCTGATGGGCGATTCGCCCCGGTGCACCCGGACGATGGATTCGGCCAGCACCCCGATGTCCACCGTCTTAAGCAGGTAGCCGCTGGCGCCGCGCATCAGCGCGGTGGTCAGGTCTTCGGCCTCCTCGCTGACGGTGAGCATGAGCACGCGCGCGTTCGGGGCGGCCTCGCGCAGCCCGGCCAGCGCGTCGGCGCCCTTGACGCCGGGCAAGTGGTTGTCCAGCAGGATCACGTCCGGCTGCAGTTGCAACGCGCTGCGCTGCGCCTCGCCCGCGTCGCCGGCCTCGCCGACGATGGTCATGCGGGCCTGGGAGGCAAGCAGCGCGATCAGGCCGCGGCGAAACAGGGTGTGGTCGTCGACCACCAGAATGCGGATCGGGGATTCAGTGTCCATGGTTTTCAAGCCTCCGCGCGCTGCGGCAGAGTCAACACGACGCGGGTGCCCGCGCCCGGCGTGGAAGCGATGTCCACCGTGGCGCCGATGCGCTCGGCACGCTCGTGCATGATGCGCAGGCCGACGTGGAGGTCGTCGCCCGGCGGCTGGCCGGCGTCGAAGCCGCAGCCGTCGTCGCGCACCGTGAAGCGCCATTGCGGCTCGCGCTCGACATCGACCCAGATCCCGCTGGCCTTGGCGTGCTTGCGCGCGTTCGACAGCGCCTCCTGCACCACGTGCAGCACCTGCACCTGGGTGTCGGCGGGCAGCGGCAGCCCCTGGCCCTGCACCGACAGGTGCGTGGGCAGGCCAGTCTGGCGCTCGAACTTGGCGAGCGCGGTGCGCAGCATGAGCGCGGTGTCCTGCGCGTTGACGCGGGTGCGGAAATGCACCAGCAGCTCGCGCACGTCGGCCAGGCTTTCGCGGATGCCGGTCTCCAGCTCGCCCAGCGTGCGCTCGATGGCGCTGGCATCGGCGCGCTGGAGCGCGTCGCGCAACAGGCGGACCTGGATTTGCTGGAACGCCAGGCTTTGCGCGATCGAGTCGTGCAGCTCGCGCGCCAGCAGGCCGCGCTCCTCGGCCACCGCGGCTTCGCGTTCCAGCGCGCCGACGCGCAGGCTTTCCACCGCGCTGGCCAGGTGGTTGGCCAGCGCCTCCAGCAGCGCGCGGTCTTCCCCGTCGAGCGCGACCGGGTGGTCGTAAAACAGATGGATGCAGCCCACCCGCCGGTCGTGCTGCTGGATCGGCACGCACACCATCGGCCCGGCAGCCGCTGGCTGGCCCGTCGCCGACAGGGACGCCGCGCCTTGGCCCTGGCCGCACAGGCAACGGGCGGCGGGCATGCTGTGCTCGTACCCGCTCGGCTCGGCCGACTGGCCGTCGCTGGCCAGCAACAGGTAGTTGCCGCTCGACTCGTCGGCCCAGCGCAACACGCAGGCGTCGGCGCGCGCGACGCGGCGCAACTGGCGCGCATAGCCGTCGGCCAGTTCGGTGATTGAACCGGCGCTGACGGCCAGGGACACCGCCTGGTACAGCTGCGCCAGCCGTTCGCGCTCGGTCTCCAGGTTGAGCGTTTTTTCGTGCACCCGCGCTTCCAGGTCGCGGTAGAAACCTTGCAGGGTTTCGGCCATCAGGTTGAAGTCGCGCGCCAGCAGGCCGAATTCGTCGCTGGAGCGCACTTCCACGCGCGCCGCCAGGTCGCCCTTGCGGATGCGCTCGACGCCGTCCTGCAGGCGCGCCAGCGGGTTGAGCACGAAGGTCCAGGCGGCGTAGATCAGCGTCAGGCCGCTGGCGACGACGGCGCCGGCAATCAGGAACTGGAAGGTGTTGAGCAGCGTGGTCCAGCTCTCGATCTGCCGCTCGATGGCCGAGACGAAGGTGTCGATGGCGTCGACGAAACTGCTCGCCTGCGCCGCCAGTTCGTCGGGTGCGGGCGGCTCCGAAGCGCTCCACTGCGCGCGCAGCGTCTGCCAGCCATCGCGCACCTTGCGCAGCGCCTGCTGCGACCCCGCCTCGCGCGGCACCAGCAGGGGCCGCGACGGATCGCCGCGCTGCAGCAGCGCCAGCGAGGCGTCGAACTGGCCGAACAGCTCGGTGCGGCGCTCGCGCCCATGCTCGGGCGCGGACAGCGCCTGCGCCAGCCGCCAGGTCTGCATGCGCAGCCGCCCCGCTTCGTTGACCGCGCCCGCCCCGCCTTCCAGCTGCCAGCCCAGCCACAGCGTGATGCCGATCGAGGCCAGGGCCACCACGAACAGCAGCACGCCAAGCAGGCCGAGCTTGGCCGACAGCGAGAGCGTGGGTGCTTTGGACACGATAATGGTTACTGTACCCTTACAAATTCCGGGCGACAGCGCCACGGCAAAAGCCGGGTCCACGCCCGGCTTGCAGACCAGTTACGCCGGGTTCAGATGCGGCGGCGCACCTGCCGCACCAACTGGTAGGGGCGCGACAGATACGACAGGGTGCCGAAACCGCTCCAGACGTGGACCATGCGGGTGAACGGGAACACCAGGAACACCGTCATGCCGAAGAACAGGTGCACCTTGAAGATGGTGTCCACGTCCAGCAGCAGCGCCGGGTTCGGGTGCAGGTAGATGATGCTCTGCACCCAATTGGCCAGGGCGATCATCACGCCGGCGTCGTCGGCTCGGGCGTGGCCAATGGACACCGGAATCGTGCACAGGCCCAGCACCAGCGTCAGCAGCAGCCAGGTCAGGATGAACTTGTCCGAGCCGCGGCTGGCCGCCGAGACGCGCGCGTTGAACATGCGGCGCACCCACAGCATCACGGCGCCGAGCAGGGCCAGCAGGCCGAAGACGGTGCCGACCCAGATCGCCACCATCTGGTGCACCATGTCCGGCAGGCCCACCGCCACGAACACGGCGTGCGGCACCAGCAAGCCAACCACGTGGCCGGCGAAGATCATCAGTACGCCGACGTGAAACAGGTTGCTGGCCAGGCGCATGTTGGCCTTGGCAAGCAACTGACTGGAATCGCTTTTCCAGGTGTATTGCTCGCGGTCGAACCGCACCCAACTGCCGAGCAGGAACACGGTCAACGCAATATACGGATAAACACCGTAGATGAAGTTATGCAGCAGGTTCATGATGTGCATCTCCTCAGGCGGCCAGGCGGACCAGCGTCGCCCGCCCCTTGATGATGGAAGTGAGCGCGGCATAGGGACTGCCGGCCTGTTTCAGGTTGTCGGTCAGCACCTGGAACACCTTGTGGGCGTCGGACAAAAAAACCATGGCTTCGCTGTCCTCCAACTGGGCGGCGAATTCGAGGATCAGCGGCAGGTAGTCGGGCAACTCGTTGCCCTGCACCTGCACGCCGTAGTCCTTGTACAGCTCGCCCAGGTCGATCAGCGCCGGGCCGCGGTTCTTGTCGTCGCCGAACAGGTGGTGCGTGAGGTGCAGGCTGTGCTCGGCGGTCATGTCGAAGGTCTGCACGTAGTCCTCTTGCAACGCGGTGAGCGGCTTGCTCGCCAGATGGTCGATGAAGCCGCGCAGCGCGGCGCGCTCGGCGGCGTCGATGTCGGCGCTCTCGGCCACCAGCCGCGACAGCTCAGGCAAGTGATCGAGCAGTTCCTGGCCGGGGTATTCCAGCAGGACGGACAGCAGTTTGTAGAGATTCACGGGCCGCGCTCCTGATTACTTGTCCGCCAGCGGCGCCGGTTCCCTGGGCTCCATCGACTCCTTGCGGCGGCGCGGGAACAGGGTGATCTTGCTGACGCCGGCGGACGCGTCGTTGCCGAAGGTGAAGCCGTTCTGGCCCTGGAAGGCGTGGAAGTCGTCCAGCGAGACTTCGGCGTGGCCGGTCGGGACCACGAAGCGGTCCTCGTGGTTGGCGATGGCCAGGTAGCGGTACATCTCTAGCGCCATGGCCTCGCTCAGGCCCACCGCCTCCAGCGCGCGGGTGTCGGCCTTGCCTTCCACGTGCACCGAGCGCTGGTAGCTGCGCATGGCGATCATGCGGTTGAGCGCGCTGACGATGGGCTCGGTCTTGCCGGCGGTCAGCAGATTGGCCAGGTACTGCACCGGCACGCGCATGGCGCCGGCAATGGGAATGGCGCCGTCCGGGCCGACCGGCAGGTTGCCCTGGTCGATCTGCGACTGCACCGGCGACAGCGGCGGCACGTACCACACCATCGGCAGGGTGCGGAATTCGGGGTGCATCGGGAAGGCAATCTTCCAGTCGATGGCCATCTTGTAGATGGGCGACTTCTGCGCGGCGATGATCCAGTCCTCGTTGATGCCCTCGGCGCGGGCCGCGGCGATCACCTTCGGGTCATGCGGATCGAGGAAGATGCTGCACTGCGCCTCGTACAAATCCTGCTCGTTGGCGGTGCTGGCCAGCTCCTCGATGCGGTCGGCGTCGTACAGCATGATGCCGTTGTAGCGGATGCGGCC
>Ga0123354_10019366_pt1 | contig 10688 bp, 7 predicted proteins | sample TergutLab28metaG_2_FD_97872 | JGI IMG/M metagenome (GOLD analysis project Ga0123354, IMG submission 97872) | Labiotermes labralis P4 segment gut microbial communities from Petit-Saut dam, French Guiana - Lab288 P4 | ecosystem: Host-associated > Arthropoda: Insects > Digestive system > Gut ...
AAAAGCAACCTTCTATAAACTATGCAATTATGATTAATTTATTTATTATTAACAAGTTACAAATTTAAGCTACTAAAAGCAACCTTATTTTATATTACTTTTCAGCAATTTATCCGAATTGAATATAATCTATGTTTCACGCTACTAATTGCAACCTTCTATAAACTATACAATTATGATTAATTTATTTATAATTAATAAGTTACAAATTTAGGCTACTAAAAGCAACCTTATAATTAAACACAATTTAAAATTTCAAACAAAGTAAAATGCTATTCCTGAAAACAATTGTAATTATTTTTGAACAAATTGATAATTAACAACAAGTAATAATACTCTTAATAAACCAAATATATATTATGTTAAATATAATAATATTTTTCCCCACTATATTTTTAAAATGGATGATTGATTATTTTTTGTTTAAATTATTTGATTATTTGTGGCTTTTTTTATAAATTTGTATGTTGTTGATATACATAAATATATAATACTAGTAAATTATTTTAATGCTACAAAAAGCGACCTTACAAGCTACTAAACGCTACCATATTGGCTACTTAAAGCAACTTTAAAGGCTACTTAAAGCAACTTTAAAAAATTTCAAGCTACTTTAAGCAACTTAATGGTTTTTTTATTAACTTTGTCGAAAAATTTTTGGCATAGAATTATAAAGTTATTAGAGTTAAAAAAGACTTGAATATTGTTGAATCTTAACAAATTAAACATATAAATATGAAAAGAGTTACTACTCACACAAAGAAACGTAAGGTTCAGATTACAATTCCCGAACTAAGAAATTACGTTGTTCAGCCAAATCAAGTAACTAATGCTCGTTATGAATATACTTTAATTCAGGAAAGAGTATTTACTGCGATAATGTATAAATTGCAAGATGTTATAAAGAAAAAAATTAATTATAACCCTATTCAGAATATGCAAACAGATTTATTTGCAAATCATTCGAGCGAAGATGTCGAAAACACAATAAAAATTACTCTTCCTTTAAAAGATTTAGCAGATAAGTCAAAATATAATACAGTAATAGAGTCCGCAAAAAAAATGGGAAATATCTCTATTGAATTTCCTTCTTTTAAAGAAAATATTGATCGTACATATTATTTGTTGAGAGCGGTTGATACTCCTGCTATTGGTAATCGCCATCAAAATTTAGATGTGTATATAAATCGTGATGTTGCTGAAATTTTAATTAATGTAATAACTAACAGATTAGGGCAACCGGTAGAATACACCAGATTTATGTATGAAATAGCGCAACAGGCTTCAAGTAAGTACTCCTCTTTGATGTATAAAAAAATATGTTCTTGGAAAAAAAGAGGCGGATTCACAATTTTATTGGAAGAACTTTATAAAGATTTATGTGTTAATAATGCCTATCTTCTTCCTGATGGTAGAATAAATTACAAAAACTTTAAATCAAAAGTATTAGAAAAATCAAAAGAAGAATTATTTCAAAAAGCAGATTGTTGGTTTGAATATACTGAAAATTATAAGGGGCGCAGCGTACATAGTATCAATTTCAAAATAATTACTCCTCAACTTGTAGAGAAAATAAATGAACATAAAGATTATATTAAATATCTGCTAAAGAATCATTTTAATATCAGCTCAGATGATATTTCCAAACATCTGTCACCTTTATTTACAGAAGAAAATTTTGACCATGTAAGATTAAGTCAAAAAATACTTGAAATACACGAAGCTATGCATAAAATCAGATATGAAAATAAGAATAAAGTTTTTGACCCAAAAGCTTATGCTATGAAATCGTTGATAAATTTTGTAAATGAAATAAAGAATAATAAAAAACAAAGATAATATTATTCATTAAGCATTATTTCCTTAGTTACACTTCTAATAATTAAATCTTTAATAGAAATTTCATAATTAGCGCAATACTTTTTTATTTCTTTTTTTAAGCTTACCGGAATAACAATAGTTATCATTTTTCCCTTTTCCTTATGTTCTTTTTTTGGCTGCTCTTTAACCTCTGTTTTAATATCCCGATTATCCTTTTCTTCTACGATAGCAGTATTTTGAATAATCATATCCAATCCGGATTTAAAATCTTTACTTCCGCTTTTCATCTTTACCATTTTTTACATTTTAAAATTTCATTACAAACACTTTTATAATCTTTTGCGCCATTTGATTTGCTGTCGTATGTAAATATATCTATGCCTTTCATAACTGCTTCCTCTAAAGCAACGTTTGTTCTTATTACCGATTTAAATACAAGTTCTGCATAGTTATCTCTTATGATTTCTTCTGCGTTTCTATGTAAAATTTTAGATGAGAAAAAACGTGTTATAAGAATTTTACAACCATTCAAATTACTATTAATACGTGTACGAACTTTATGTACCGCAGTAAAAATATTACTCATTCCTTCAATTGAAAAAAGACTTGGTTCTACAGTAACTAAAATACTTTGAGAAACAGACAGCGCATTAACTGGCAATAAATTGAGTGAAGGCGGACAATCAATAAGTATATAATCGTATTTATCCGCTACCGGCTCAATTATTTCTTTTAAAAATAATTCCCTTCCCGGTTCGTCTGATACTTTTTTTTCCCATCCAATCAAATCCTGATGTGAAGGAACTATATCCAATCCCTTTTTAATATTAATTATTGGTAAAGGATAATCACCATTTAATGCTCCATAAATAGATTCTTCTAAAGTTTTAGAAATTCCAAAATGCCTTGTTAAATTAGCCTGTGGATCAATATCTACCATTAGAACTTTCTTTTTAAGCAGACTTATACCTGCGCCAATATTAGCGGTACTTGTAGTTTTTCCCACTCCGCCCTTGTGGTTAATTACAGAAATAATATGTCCCATAAATACAGTTTTAAATTTTGCTGCAAAGATAGAAAAATTTATTTATATAAAACAATTTTTATATAAATATTTATTTTAGTAATAATGTAAATGTGTGTTTTAATAATAGTATAATTAAGTATTTCAATAATTATGTAATTATATATTAATGTAATATTATATTATTGTATTTGTTTGTTTATGTATATATTGTAAATATTATTTATGTATATTTATATATATGTAAAGATTGTTTTTAATAATAGTATAATTATGTATTTCAATATTTATGTATTTATGTATATATTGAAAACTATATTTAAATCCTAACTTCGCTATTTTAGTTAGTCTATTCCAATTTTAGCGAAAAGTTTTCTTGTTTTATCATTTATTTCCGACAGATTCCACTAACCTCTGATTTTCATTATCGAAATCGCTTTCGAGATTTCGATAATATCCTTAGGTGAATATTTTGAAAGGAGTTCAGCTTGTCTGAGCCTAACATTTAATTTGTAATAAGCCATCATCGCGATAAAATTTGCAAACAACTATCCTTCAAATACACACCAGTTCTGCATATAAGAAATATCAGAATCAAGATAATTTTTATAGATGTCCGAACATTACTTCAATTTAGTTTCGCTGTTTTGTAAGATTCGTAAACTATTTATTCAAATAGATTTTCCTTTTGCGGCTTTTTCTTTCTATTAGATTTGTTTTTGTTCTTTTTCGGTTTTATCTCATGAACGATTGTCAATGTGCCGAAACCATGTAATTTGTCTTCGAATTTCTATTTGAAATATGTTTCAGGATGGTACCCAATACGGCATAAGTAATCCTTTTCTTTCTTTACTCTCAAAATCTCATCAAGAAACGTAATCAATTTGTAATCTTATTTTTTGGAACATATTGAACCGCCTTATGACAACAATGCAAGTGAACGATCAATACGCCCGCTAAAAGTCAAACAGAAAATCAGCGGAATGTTTAAATCCGAAAATAGTGCGGATGCTTTCTGTCAACTCCATTCCATTGTGGATACGGCTAAGAAAAACAATCAAAATCCCTTCCTGGCATTAATTGATGTAGCGGAAAATATTACAGATTAAAATACGTTTATCTTAAAAAAAATTCCCCTTGATTGCGATCTTAGAAATTAGGGGGTGAGTAGTTACAAAAACCGAATAGCCCGTATGGCTATAAAATTTTTAAGGAAAAATGATTTAAACTATGTTACGAAAATTATATTATTTGCTAACGCCGTCGCAACGCTTGATTGCGCGTAGATTGTTTTATTTACCAATTGACATTTTTGATTTAATTACAGGCAAACGCAATAAAATTATGCCTCCAAAGGGACTTATTTTTATTGGTGGTGGCGATTTTGTAAAAAAAGGAAAAAATATTTTAAAACTTATCATCCACCATACCGGATTAAAACCTGACCATAGGATTTTGGATATAGGAAGCGGTATTGGACGTTTGGCTTTCCCTTTGACTGAATATCTGAATAATGAAGGCTCTTATGAAGGTTTTGATATTGTAAAAAAAGGAGTTGATTGGTGCAATAAACACATAACAATGACGTATCCTAATTTCAAATTTTTTCATATTGACTTAAAAAACAATCTATACAACCTGAAAACTGAAAATAAAGCCGAAAATTTTGTTTTCCCTTATCCTGACAATGATTTTGACCGCATTGCATTAGTTTCAGTTTTTACTCACATGATGCCGAATGATGTTGATAATTATTTAAGCCAAATTAACCGCGTAATGAAACCTAATGGAAAATGTTTTGCTACTTTTTTTATTATAAACGAAAATGTTAAAGAAATAATTCAAAAGCCTGATTTTGACGGTTTTCGATTTTCATATAATTATGGAAATTATTACTTGCTAGATAAAAATGTAGAGGAAGCAGACATTGCATACGATGAAAACTATCTGCACGAGTTGTTGTCTAAAAATAATTTGAAAGTGGAAGCCATTGTTCGCGGTTGGTGGACAGGTGGCAATAGGGATGATAATTCTGATTTTCAGGATATTGTTGTTATTGGGAAAAAATTATTTTAAAAGAACATTTTTTTAGTAGCCGACAGCACGTGTCACTTGTAAAAATTATACTTGTGTTGGTTATAACGACCACAAGGGTTGCCCAATCTCACCCCAATTCATAATGCAATTGATAGCGGTTGGTCTTGCACCGACCTTATAAAAAATGGGAAATTTTTTTGTAAATTTGTTATATAAAAATGAACTAGTAGATAAAGTTTTTTGAAGTTTAACTTTTTTTATACAATTATTCCATCATAAAATATGCATATAATAAAAACTATATTTTATTTTTGCACTTTATTATTAACTAAATTTTCAAAAAAATTATGAAACACAAATTTATTACAGTAGCCATTTTATTGGCATTATCAGTAAGCGCTATTGCACAGAGGAAGGCTGCATTGTTAGTACCTGATGGAGTAAATGGCATCGGTGATACAAGAGACGATGTTATTATTACTACAAACCTTATTTTAGATGGAACAATAACAGGAAATCAGAATGGTGCATTAAGGATAAGTCCTTCAATTGGATATGTTGATATCGGAACAGCTACAAGAGCCATTGATACTTATGCGTATTTTAATACCGACAGAGTTTACTTCCTTTTTAACAAATATATCAAAACAGACGGAATACAAGCAAATAGCGGTAATATATTAAGTATAACAAGCGATCTTCACTTAGATGGAACAATAATGGGCAATCAAAATGGTGCGTTAAGAATTAGTTCAAGCACAGGATATGTAGATATAGGGTCACAAAATACAACTTATGCAAGTATAAATACTGACAGAACGTACTTTCGCTTTAATAAACCGATATATACAACAGGAATCACACCAAGTAGTGGCAGTTTATTAAATATTAATGGTAACCTTAATCTTTCAGGAACTATAACCGGCAATCAGAGTGGAGCATTAAGAGTTAGTTCGAATACAGGATATGTTGATATAGGTTCACAAAATGCAAATTATGCAAGTATAAATACTGACAGACCATACTTCCTTTTTAATAAACCGATTTATACAACAGGAATTACGCCAAGTAGTGGAAATTTAAGTATAAATGGAAATCTTAATTTAGCAGGAACCATTACAGGTAATCAAGGAGGAGCGCTAAGAATTAGTTCGGGTACCGGATATGTTGATATTGGCTCGCAGAACACTGATTATTCAGTAATTAATACGGATAGGCCCTATTTTCTTTTTAATAAACCTGTTTATTTAACAAGACTTGGAACTTCTACGGCTGTTTCGCTTGAATTGGTAACAAATAAATCAACGCGGATGGTAATTGATCAATCTGGAAATGTTGGAATAGGTATAACAATTCCTTTAAAGAAATTTCATGTTGCAGGACAATCATATTTCAGTGATAGAGTGGGTATAGGTACTTCAAACCCTTCAAAAGAATTGCATGTTCAGGGAGATTCATATTTTTCCGGGAAAATAGGTATAGGAAAAACCAATCCGGAATACCCGCTTGATATTAATGGTATTATTAGGGCAACAGAAATAGTAATTAACAATCAAGGAGCCGATTTTGTCTTCGAGGCAGAATATAAACTACGACCATTAGAAGAAGTTGAATCTTTTATTAAAGAGAACAAACATTTACCTGATATGCCAAGTGCAACGCAAATGGAAAAAGAAGGAATTGGGCTTTCGGAAATAAACAAATTACTTTTGCAAAAAATTGAGGAGCTAACACTATATTTGATTGAACAACAGAAAACAATAGAAGAACTAAAAAAAGTATTAGAAAACAATAAATAAAAATTTACAGATATGAAAAGAATTTTGAATATTTTCATTCTTTTATTTATGGTATGCGGATTGAAAGTTTCCGGACAAAATAGCGGTATGGGGGGCGACCCTTCAAAAGTTTATTTGGAATATTATTATGACAATTCAGGAAATAGAACCACACGACAGCTAATAACTTTGATATCAAGTAATTCTAGTGAATTTGATGAAGAAGATGAAGAAAAAAATAAAGATTTTTTAAATAATAACTTAGGAGAACGGGAAATACATATTTACCCAAATCCTGTTAAAGTTGAACTTACAGTTGAAATACAAAACGGAGATGAAGAAGAATCATACTATTTCTTTTTGTATGATATTCAGGGAAAACTTATAATGGAAACTAACAGACTTGGGAACGGTAGTCGAACTTTAAACTTGAGCGCTTATCCTGACGGAATATACATTCTCGTATTAAACGCAGGGTATGATAAGATTGAATATAAGATAGTAAAGAAGTAAATTTATTTAATTAAGATTTTTGATTAATTGATAGAATTATGAAAAAAGAATAAAATGAGATTGTTTTTTATATATTTATTTTTTCTGTTTTGCTTTTTTGTAATAACAAAAGGGCAAGATGTAGTAATATTAAATACTCCACAATCACCTTCCCTAAACCAAGAAATAAAAGCACGTGAAGAAATAAGATTGAATGGAAATTTTTCTGTAAAACCCAATACAAATATTACTTTCAGTGCAAAAATAGATGAAGCATACGTTGGGGAGACTAATTACGAGGAAGAAATTTTTGATACTAACAATACAGATCATCCACACAACCGTGTACTTGACACCTCCTTACCGGTTGGAAAAATAGGCTGTAGTTTTGATGTATCTCCGATGGGTGGCGCCATTTATAATATCCCGATTGAATTACCTGAAGGCGTTAATGGTATGACACCAAGTCTTTCAATCACTTACAACAGCCATGGAGGAAATGGAATTATGGGAATCGGGTGGAATCTGAATGGACTTTCTGTAATAACTCGAACGGGAATGACAATTTACCACGATGGAATATCATTGCCAATGAGTTTTAACCCCAATAATGACCGTTTATTACTTAACGGACAAAGATTAATCAGCATTGACCCTAATTATGACGGACTTGAAGCAGAAGAATACAGAACCGAAATAGAAAGTTTCTCAAAAATAACTAAAACGAACAATGGAGCTAACCGTTATTTTACAGTAAAAACAAAGGATGGCAAAACAATAGAATACGGCAAAACAACAGATTCAAGAGTTATGGTTAGCGGAAGCGGAACTGAAAGAGTTATTGCTTGGATGATAAGCAGAGAAACAGACCCTTACGGAAATTTTATAAATTACATTTATCATCAAAACTCAACAACAGGAGAACATTATGTACAAAGGATAGAATACGGTTACGGAACAACCGTAGTAGGAGCAGTTTATTTTGTTTACGATAAACGGGATGATATTTGGAAAAGCAATGTAACTTCGCTTGACAAAGGAATTGTGCAAACAGTACTGTTAAGAAGAATAACTATTCTTGACAATGGATTACGAGTTGGAAGATACGTTTTTAATTACCATGATACAAACGGAATCAGCAAATTAGCAGAAGTTATTAAGGAAAACGGAAAAGGAGAACAACTTAATTCGACACTTTTTACGTGGGATAAGCCTGATGTGAATCTTAATGCTGCATCAAAAAGTGTAAATAATCTCATTTCCGGATTTGAATATATTCCTGTTAAAATCAGCTACAATGGACAGATGGGGCTTTTAGGAGTATCTACAACTGATCCAAATAAAATTACATGGAGAATGATTACATCAACTCCCGGGACCTCTGATTTTAGTCAGGCAGCTAATTTTACAATAGATGTAAATTTTGGGAGTCCTAATATACATCCTCTTGATGAATATTGCAACGATCTTGATCACAATAGTAGATACGATAAAGTGGTAAATGATATGCAAAGAGTATTTGCATACACAGTTGGAGATTTTGACGGAGACGGGATAACTGAACTTGCGGTATTATCGCATACGTATTATATTACAAATGCTGTATGTGATTATATTAATAACGGTGCTCCAATTTTTAACATTGATAATTTAAGTAAGAAAACTTCTAAAATATCACTTTTCAGAATTTCAAATGGAATAAATTTTATTTATTCTCAATCTTTTAATTATAATCCATATATTAATCCCACCTTGCTAAACAAAACTATAGACTTTAATCATGATGGTAAAGATGATTTAGTTATAAGTAATGTGATATACGATTATTCTGGAAAAACTACAGGTTTTGTTGTAATCGGCTACTCTTTTGATACACCTACTAATGAATCTGAAGCTCAATGGGGTGATTTTAACGGAGATGGGCGATTGGATTATATTGCTAAAGAATATATTTCGCAAAACAGAAAAGTATATATACAAAACGCAGATGATTATGAATTTACACATATATTAACATTAAGTCAGGATAAATTTTTGGGAATTATTGATATAAACAACGATGGTGTTTCAGAATTTATTATGCGAAGCGCAACTCAGGTAAATTCATCTTATAATATATACATTGTCAATTTAAATAATGAGACTATATGCGAACTTCCACCCTATACCGGCACAGGTGAACCTTCTCATGCCATTGTTGCAGATATTGATGCAGATGGTACGCAAGATATTATATTATGTAGAACTAACGGAGATAATGTTTATGGTGAAAAAATTTATTACAGGATACGATATTCTGAAAGTTCAAATAGTTATACATGTCAGGTAATAGATCGTCATTTCAGTGTAGAAAAAGCCATACAAGGTGACTTTGACGGAGATGGAATCATTGAAATTATTTCTAATAATACCTCTAATAACAATGCATATTTATACAAGTTTACAACAGGAAAACCAGGTAATCTTTTGTCGTCAATTGTTGATGGATATAATCAAAAGACTGTTATCGAATATAAACCATTAAGTAAAGGTGGAGATTTTTATGAAAAAGTTAATAAAACCTATCCACTTATTGGATTGACTGGTCCTTTTTATGTAGTTAGCAAAGTAACTCTTGACAACGGAAGCATTTCTCCTATAGAAGTGAATTATTCATATAAGGAAGGTATTATTCATTTGCATGGAAAAGGATTACTCGGTTTTGGAACAATTAAAGCAAGTAACGTAAACACAGGAATTGCGATAGAAACAAAAAATACTTTTCATAGTACATGGCATTTACCATCAAAAATTGAGATTACAACTACTGCAGAAAACTCTTTTATGTCTGAAACAACTACAGATATCACTTTTAACACAATATCGGGAAAGAGAATCCATATTTACCCAAATCAGCAGACTGTAAAAGATATGTATAACAATCTTACTACAACTACCTATACCGTAAATACAGACGGAAATGTAACAAATGAACATACAGCGTTTTCTTATGACGGTTCTTATACCACAACCGTTTATTCAAATTATACAACTACTATGGGAACGCTTGTACCAAACAAACCTCAAACAATAATTTCTAAAAGAAAACATTCTGACCATACTGAAATATCAAATACAACAAAATTTGAATATAATTCTACATTGGGGCATATAACAAAGAAAACAGAAAATTATGGAATAGTTGATAAAAATATTATCTATAATTACTTGTATGACAATTTCGGTAACGTAAATAAAATAACCCATAATTTTGCATATCATAACGGAACCGGATTTGAGAGAAAACAAACAGAGCAGACTTTTACCTACGATGTAAATAATCGTTATGTTAAGACAATAACTGCAAAACCTTTTGACAATGTAGAGAAAACAATTGAGTATGAGTATGATAATAAAGGAAACATTACAAGCGAAACCGATTTATATACAAATCTTACTACTTCATATACTTACGACAGTTGGAGCCGTTTGACAGAAACTGTTTATCCTGACGGAAACAATGAAACGACCATAATTGGATGGAAAGACGACCTATC
>Ga0123354_10019368_pt1 | contig 10688 bp, 7 predicted proteins | sample TergutLab28metaG_2_FD_97872 | JGI IMG/M metagenome (GOLD analysis project Ga0123354, IMG submission 97872) | Labiotermes labralis P4 segment gut microbial communities from Petit-Saut dam, French Guiana - Lab288 P4 | ecosystem: Host-associated > Arthropoda: Insects > Digestive system > Gut ...
TATTGAGTTTGTGAATTTCATAAATGATTTTAGATGTTTGGTTATTAGTTCGTGTTTGCTTATTGGCCAGATCCCATGTTGAAATGTATCCTTCTCGAGTCTTCCCCTTTGTTGTTGAAGAAGAGTGCAATGATATACCAGGTGGTCGGTAGTCTGATACCCCTTGTTGCAAGGACATGTTGCACTTTCCAATAATTTGAATCGGTGTAGATAAGCTCTGGTTTTACTGTGTCCTGAAAACATAGCTGTGAAGTTTGAGGTTATGACAAATTTCGATCTGAGTCTGTCTGTGATGTTTGGGTAGAATTGTTTTGTTTGAGCTGCCTTAGGGCTTTCCTCTCAGTTTTGTTGCCATTTTAGCTTGGGTTCTTCTTCTGTGTTTATGTATGCACATGGCCAAGTAGGTTATGTTGTGGTTTTATTGTTTTGTTTTAATTCTAAATATTTATATACATTATTCATGTAATTGGTGATTAGTTCTTCGTTAATTTTGTTTTGGTCAAACATGATTCTGACATCGTCTACGTGTCTTCTATAGCATGACATTTCTCCAGTCTCCATCCAATGTCTGTTAGTTCTTCAAAGAATTGGAGGTAAATTTCGGCCGGGGTGCTTGATATAGGTGACACCATAGCTGTGCCTTTTGTGAGTTTGAAGAGTTTGTCATTCTGTTGGAAGTAATTTTGATTTAGAATCAATTTACGGGGGGCAAATTCGCCGTCAGACAGAAGCATTTACTCTGTTCTTAATAACGCCTAACTTCAACAGATGAATGGCATTAAAAATGAAAACTTAAACACGATAAAAAGCCTATCAATTGCTAAACGAAAACAATGCTTTGCAAATATTCTCCGGCAGACTCTCATTTTCCTTTTAGAATTGTGCATCCAATCATTTTGTATCACACTCTGATTTCAGATGAAAATCTTCTCGAGGCGATATTGATTCAGAATTCCGATAACGTTTTGATTTCTGACGACACCCGTATACACAGTATTGACAAAACATGACATCTGGTATCAGAAGATGGAAACAGCATGATTAGTAAGCGGCAGTTATGTTAATAACACATTCCCATGTTAGCCCCCGGTGTGGAACGGCACTGAGGTCTTCAACCATCCATTTCATCCTTGAATATTCCTTGCAACGCAATGTTAGTGGCAATTCAACTATATCATATACTGAAGATTTCACTGATTGTATAAGCTATGACTGCAGTGCTCAGCTAGCATTACGCAACTTCCATGTTCCTCACGTATGATTCGTATGTAACTTGAGGTCTCGCTGATACGATCTTTGTTAGCGAGCTAATCATATGCAAATATGGAATTGTCAATTAAACAGGCGTGGGTCTGCACAAATCAGCCCTCAGCTGCACACAGACTTGCCTCTGTTTGTGTCTGTGTGATGTACTTGGCTTCTTCATTCTGCTTCAAACAATTCAGTGCGTCGGATCGCTCTCGTGATTTCTAGAAAACGAGAGTTGAGCAATCTTTGGCACAATTACACAGGAGTATTGCAAGGAAGCATGCATCGAACAAGTAGCATGAAATGATAAATTTCAGTTCAATATATGCACACGGATCTTATGAAAGGCAGAACTATGTACCTGTGTCGCTGTGAATGACAACACAAAGTAACAGCACGAAGGAGAAAGCACCAACATATCACACAAGACAGGAGAACTCTGGTACAGAGCTCACATTCACTGCAGGAAGAGAAGAGCGTATCATGCCATAGGGGGAAATTTATACAACGGCTTGAGAGAACAACCCAAGTTGCAGGCGCTGGGGCCCAAGAAATGCTTACAGCTTACTGCGTATTGGGTATACGTTGTGGAACTTGTGTCGTTCTTGTGTTCAACGTGGTGACTATTGCCTGTGATGAAGGACGGAATGGGAATGACGCCTAATACCCCGCAGTACTTTGCATGACACCATGCAGTAAGTACGGAGTGGTGCAGCTCAATCACTACAGCGACTGGGCTATGGACTGGACGGTCCGCGGTTCAAGTTCCGACAACAGCAAGACATTTTTCTCAACTCCAAAGCCCCAGACAAGTTCTGGAGCCCACCCAACCTCCTATTTAATGGCTACCAAGGTACGTCCACGGAATAAAGTTGCCGGGGCGTGATGTTGAACACTCATCTCGAATAATGAGTGGAGCTGTACCTCCAGTTCCATTATATATCTTCAAGGCGCGAAAAGGGACAACCTATACCTTAATTTCGGCATATGTTTTGTGAAACTATGGAAAACCACGAAAAACCTAAGTGATGATAGCCGGGCCCAGGCCGAGAATCGAGCCACGAACCTCAGATTACGAACCAGGTTACAATAACTCAGGTACGACGCTTGGATTGTTATCTTTCCAGTTCGTCTTATAAGGATCCGGGGAGGCGTTGTTGGACTGGACGGTCCGGGGTTCGAAGCCCGAATCTAGATAGGAGCTAGGCCAGCTCTGGTGCCCGTCCAGCCTTCTATTCGGTGTATGCCGAAGTTCTTTCCCCGGAGGTAAATCTACCGGGGCGTGAAGTTAATCACTCTCCTCCGCCTAGAACCGAGGTAAAGAATGGGTGGAGATATACGTCTACTCCCCTTACACGCCCTCAAGGCGCGGACAGGAAAAACTTTACCTTCTTTCTGTTCTTCTGACAGACTGTGCACAGAGCAGATGTTCCCCACTACACCCCCCACACAACGTCCTGTCGACATCCAAATGTGCTACTGAACCACACTGTCGTAAAGACAGTGCACAGGGTGATGACCCGCGCCTAGTTACACACGATACGCCGGTCTCTTGCTCCAAGCAAGTACCAACACAATACAGTAGGAGGAATATCGTCTTCACTGTGGTATAGTTGACAATTAGAGTGTTCCGGGACATGACCCTGTATCGTTCGGCTACTGGATCCAGACGTTTCTAAATAAAGTATTGTTTCAGTCTTCAGGGTCAAGATTTACAGGTGAAGATGAAGGTACTGCGATCTTTCGAAACGTCGCTATCTTCCGCAGCAACGACAGAAGAACAGAACCTTCATCAAATTCAGCATATTCAAACAGGTCACGACCTTCCCAACCCTTATTTAAATACTACTGTAATTATGTTCACATCTAGTGGTCGGTACTTATCTTCTGCAATTGTGAACAAGACATCCACTGTGCGTATAACGTAACATTGAGGCACGTTAGTGTAACAGTTATTGTAGTGGGAAAGCAACGAGTATTACATATTGTGAGTGTGTGTTTGTAGCCTTAGGTATCCGGCACGCAACGCGCATGCGCCATGATGACATCTGTGGCCTGCCCGACTCTAAAATATTTTTCCACATTATCTCATAGACGGTACGATTTTCGAAAAAAAAACGTTACTGAAAAAACATGCGATTTTTTTTTTTCTGTACAATTTTGTCTGAAACATTTCTCATTCTAAGAAGAAATGAGCGAGATACGATCATGAACGTCTAGTGGTCGTAATGTAAAGTGCCCTTTATTCGTGTCAAATTTCAATGTAGCTGAATTTTCTGGAAAAAATTTTCAAAAATAACCAAATATAAAATGCCATGAAAATCCTTCCAGCAGGAGCCGAGTTGTTCCATACGGATGAACGGACAGACAGACAGACAGACATAACGAAGCTAATGGCCCCTTTTCGCTGTTTTGCGAAAGCGCCTAAACATATCAATCGATGCTAAGTACAACAACACCGTCCGACCGAAATAACAGCGCAGACTCAATTCCCCACATGACAAAAAATAAACATGTTCTTATTTACAGCTGCCATTACGGGGTTTGGGGTTTTACAGCGGTGTTGCTGAAAATCTAGTGTAATGGCACAGGGGCTGGTGGCTGTCCATATGGACAGCAAGAGTGAAAATTTTCTAGAGTGAGCCACTTTGTCGTTGGGAGATTATTTCGCAAATTTTCCAGCAATCATCTACCTTGGCTCTGAATAAGTGGACAGTAATATCGATCATAACATCACTTTATACCGAACTACGCCTATGTTCAGAGTTCAGAAAACTTCTCCTGAACTTTGCAAAGAGGCCTACTGATGTATGCGGTAAATAACAAATTCATACATAAACAGCCTTTGTTAATTTATATCAGTATGTAACCAACTTGATGCACAAAATTTGTTTCACAATAAGTTTTATTTCATGCCTCTACATGTTTCGAGCACATGTGCTTATCGTCATGAGGTCAAAATTGCATTACACAGATACAGAAACAAATTTTGTGCATCAAGTTGGTTAAATACTGATGTAAATATTCTGAGATGCACGGTCAGAAAAACGTAAAAACAAAGTCTTTGTCAAGCTCATATATGGAGTTGGACATATACAGTCTTGAAAATGCGTGTACGTAATGATAACAATCCCATGCAATTTAGAAACATTAAGAACTATATTTTCCTTGACCTGACAAAACAGACGGCATAAACATGAAATACAAAACAAGAAATAAAAAAATGCCCATCGCCCGGCTCTCCTTGACTTGCATATGGAACTTCTATATAAGGTAACGCTATACCATTGCAACCTTCTCGATAGAATCTTCTATTTTAGTTTCCTCAGGCACAATGAAGAAGCCTGCAGAAAGGTTAAATATTACATCACACATCCAAAAGAAATTATGGCTGTGGTCATACTGATCATATTCCAACAGCAACAAAACTCTTTTGCACAATCAGACAATTTCTTTTGGTTCTCACGCGAAGTAACAGCTAACACTGTCCGAACTGCAGGACTGTGCCAGGGGCAGACTCGGTGACCATACACACACGTGGTGACATGGGGGTGTTGTGTGAACAACACCACAAACACTCGCAGTGTTTATGTGCACTGGATAAAGGCCTGAAAAGCTCTGTCTTAAAGGATGTGACACCGTACAATCTGGTAGAAATTTATCAAATTTTTGGAGTGACATACTGCTACCATCTTCAGGAGAGATTGTGCAAATAATTCAATGATGTTTAGCAGACTGTGAGCTGTCTTGACACAGCAGAGTTAAGATTGGATCTTGGCTGTTCTTTCGTTTGTTTAATGACTTTTATGACTAAGAAGTGTTAGTTTACATAGGACAGACGGATTGAGAAAGTTCGGGTGTAGCATGGTGAAGATCTAGACTGGAGCAAAACACCGTCCATGTTCTGTAAATAATTACGATAATTTGCCATTTTTTAAATTTACGGCAGTCTTACACAGCAGAAAGTTTAAAATCGCGGGCCCAAAATTCCTTTCCTTTCAAGGAAGCTTTCTCGCGTCTTGTTGTATTGGACTGAACTGTGTACAAAGGAGCCACGTGATGTATGAAAATACTACCTGAGAAATACCACCAAACGTCTAGGGCGCAGATTCGCATTGCTCCTGAATCAGAGCAGGTGTAAAAAAAAATTAAACGAATTTCACAACATTATTCCAGGAAAATATAAAATTTATTTATTACTTCGAACGTAAGAAAATACGCCCTGAAAAATAAAATGGGGTAATGAATATATTGGTCCTTCTGATTAGAACATTACGACTGTAAATTGTGTAGGCATGCTGTATCAAATGTCTGTGCTATGCAACCGCGAGTTAAATGGCACTTCGTAAAAGACATGAAAAGAGGCCCCATTCTCTCTGACACCCAGCGATAAACGAAGGTAAGTTGCAGCCTCATGTTCCGGTCGCCTCTGTCTTCAAGAAGATAGCCTTGTATGCTCGCCACATCCCAAAAATCTGATTGGAAAAAATAACTTAGAGAAGCTCCAAGTTTAGATAATATTAAAGTGGATCTTGAAGAAAGAGGGAGGCGTGGATGTGGGCTTAAATCAAGATGGGATTCAGTGGTGGGCTCCTGTGTTGACACATCCTCAAGGACTGTCCTGTATGGAGTCATGTCTGCTGCATTTTCGATAGGATCGCCGTAGTTCCTATAGTCCTTCTGATCTCAAGCCGCACACTGCAACATGAGCATCGGTCATAAAATACAAACCTATTTTAGGTTCTGCATTTACACTTGTAAGTAAGACAGCACACACTGAACTGTACTGCCATCCCATTATTTTCCATACAATCCGCGCCACAACTAACGCAATTTTCATGTCGTGGAAGAAGTTTTTCTGTTTCCCGTTGATATTAGTCAGTGGCCTGTTTCAACCAAGACTTTGCTTCAGCGTCTAAAACATGATAATCGCTCGGTAGAAACTCAGGGTTGCATGCGGGAGGTTCCAGGGTTGTTTAGTTACGAAATGTGACCCCACATAAACTTATTTTCTGACCGATCCTCGGAATAAAACGACATAGGCTGGAAGAGAAACTAAACTCCAGTGAACCGTGTAGCAACAATTCTGAGCCCCACATGGAGCTGCAAGGTGACGAAAACATGTGCACACACTTTGTGCATTCCGTTCCGACATTGATGTAATGCATTATTAGTAGCGCAGGGTTTTTGGGTGTAGAAAGTGCAGGTGGGTGTTTCCGAGTGCTGGAGTGTTCCAGCATGGAGAACAGCAGATTGTTGCGATCGTGTTGTTCCCTAGACTGAGACACATACCAAGCGTGACAGCAGTCACACCGCCTGCCTCTTACAGGACTCACCGATCGTTTTTATTCCAAGTGTACAAAACAAATTATGTATAGCCTGAAACTCTTCTGATGAAATCTGGTGACTTATGAGGTACCGCAGGGTTCAGTAAATTGTCCTTCCACCTATTTAAAAAACCAGTCTGATTTGGAAACCACATTCTGCAGGACCGGAACCAAATCCTTCTAGCGTCCATAACACACTTGCAGCAAGCCAAATCTTGTATGTGCAGTCGTGGTTCGTGTGAAGACGGTAGCGTCTCATCAGATTGGAATCCTTCAAGAGCGAGCAGCAACCAAGATGAAATCCGCAGGTCCTTTGTGGACGTCATGTGGAACAACGTTCGCCACTAGGCTGCTCTTCTTCACCGTCCGAAATGTTAATTATTCATGTTTTCTCGGCACGCCAGGAAAACGCGGCAGGTATTTAAGGTGGGGGGAGAGATGTAAGGAAATATAAATCCAGAAACAAAATGAACATTTATGAAGTGTTGCACAGCTAACGACAGGCGCAGCTTTCCTACGGCGAAACACGTTTTGGGTGGTGGTCGTAGGGGAGAGAGAGGAATAATGTGCAGTGGTTTGGAAATAGAGGAGAGAGGGGAATGTGAAGTGGCCTAGAAATAGGGAAGGCAGAGAAACAATGTGAAGTGGCTTGGAAATAGAGGAGAGAGGGGAACAATGTGAAGTGGCGTGGAAATAGGGGACAGGGAGGAATAATATGAAGTGGCGTGGAAATAGGGGACAGAGAGGAATAATGTGAAGTGGCGTGAAAATAGGGGAGAGAGAGGAACAATGTGAAGTGGCCTAGAAATAAGAGAGGGAGAGTAACAATAAGAAATGACCCGTAAATAGGGCGGCTCCCAGAAAAAAAGAAGTTCCAAACAGAACCTAAATCCTTTTTTCGTATTGCACAGGAACCTGCGGCCTCGATCAACTCAAATACGAGACCATTCAGTGGGAACCGGAAGTTCTGTCCACAGCGTTAAAGCAGCCGAGGCGTGGAGCTGCACATCCAACTCAATCTGGTAACAGGATCACAAATATAGCCACTGCTGTCTTTGCTTCCCAAGCCCATGCAGTGTTTAACTTCACGCAGGTGCAACTATGACTTCAGTTTCCTCTCGTCTTGTCTTGGCTTACACAGAGGACGAGCGGTACAAGCTGCTACAAGACTTGATCTCGGAGCGGACTGAGAAATTGTTCTCATCTTCAAGGTCCGGCCGCTTTGACTTGGGGATTGTGCTCCCGGTACCGGTTAGAGAGGGCTGGGTGGGCCCCAGGGTCGGCGTAGACATGTCGACGAACACAGAAATCCCTTTACCCAGCTGTCCGTTACTTAACGCATTTCTGTTCTCAAAGTCGTTAGACCAACTGCCCGTAGCAGTAACATTACATCAATGACACACGAAATGTGATTTGTGATATGATAACAAAAGTCAGGTTGTTCTGAAAAGTGACACTGTGCTTTTGCGTGAGTAGTTAACGGCGTTTCGAAACATGGTAGCGCAATCATCTTCGATGGCCAAGCAGTGCAAGCAGAAACGCCAGAGCCAAAGACAATGCCGTCACATCCCATATTACCTGAAACTCCTATCTCTAATATAGGAGTCTCACGAGATCTGAGGTTCTCGCAGCGGTAATGATAAAATTTCAGTTCTCCTGGGATGTCACGCTGTGTTATAGAGTGAACTGTTCCCAAGATTCCAAAGGGTCATGCGGCCTTCGTCGTCATGGTTAATCAGTGTTGCTCATATCACAAACAGAGCGCCTGCAGTATCGGCGGCCTGCAGAATTATGACTTTACTTGCTGCGTATTTTAACTCCAGGCTAATCTGCCAAGTTAAATGTACAAACCCCTTCACCTCTTCTTTTGTGTACTCCCTCTCCCTTGTCACTCTCGAAACACAGACGGACACATCAGACACTTTTAATCTCGCACCCAAGACGCCTCATAACAACAAGCAAGTGGGAACTTAAGAATGGGTGATCCACAAATTAGTATACATAATTTTCACATTCGTATCGTGGGTCTTGATATTATCATAGTTTTATTTATTCACCAAACTAAGCATCAATGCGTTGTCTTGAAAAAACAATATTTAAAATTTACATTAAAAGAGCTCCGACATGTTTCGATGTTACAGTTACACCATCATCAGGAGCGCATTAATTTGTGCTTACTAAAGTTATATAAGTTTGTCTGAATAGCTTCAGGTGATTCCTGCAATGCACTTTGCATCACAACATTAGCACTGGCAATAAACAGTTTCTAATAGCCCGGCACCGAACACCAAACACTTAAAAAACCATTTTGTGGACTACACCTCAATTACACCTACTTTCCTAAAGTGAGTGACGTCAAGACAGCTGTTGCACCCCCCCCCCCCAAACTACCAAAACGTATTGTAGTCTAAGTTAGGGTTTAACAAAGTGTCTCGCAAGACAAATGCGGCTTGTGCGCGTCGAAACGTATTCTCTGTAATCATCGATAATTATTGCACTCTCGGCTGTGAACATGCAACGTCGGCTGTCAGTTACGTAAGCGGTTAGAAAATTGAAGCTGGGAATTAGAAATCAGTAAAAGTTTCCTTCATCTCCATGGGCAGACAATTTCCGGATCCCACACGTCCTCCCACGCAAGGGGGGCCTTACTCGGGAGTACGGAGATTACATTCAAAGCTACGCATTCAGTACGGGTGCGAAAAAAATCCGTGGCCAAAATCGTGAGGGGGGGAACAAAGATTTATTGTCATGGAACTACATGTCGGAGATGTGTCCTTGCGGCGCCACGGACCGTCAGATTGGGCCGGACTGTGTCTGGAAATCAAGAAAAACCACGGAGATATTCTGAAAAAAATATTGTATTTGTTACCAATTTAGAGCAGATGTTCAAATGTATGGCCTCCGAATCAACTGGCGAACTGTAAATCAGGGCTTTAATGTGGCCCCACAGGAATAAGTCCATTGGTGTGAGGCCCGGTGACCCGGAATGCCAAGCTATTGGCCCGCCCCTTCCAATCCAGCGATCATTATGATTGGTGGTGACAGCTGATTCTGAAGAGGATCTCAGTTATAAAGACGAATCATGGCCAGCGATTATGTTCGTACATAAATATTATGTACGTACATAAATATTTACACAAAGTCTCAGTTATTTTTCCAGTTTTCATTAAATATGAAGTTTCCTGTGTAGTTTTATTAAAAATTCCAACACATAATTTTACACATTTCCGTTGAGGTGGGGTAGCCATATTCCATGCAAACTGACGGACCAACATGACGAAGCTAATAGTCTCTTTTTCGCATGGGATCGCAACTACAAACGTTTACTCTTGTTGCCTAAAACAGACACTTTGTACAGACTGGACAGCTTGGCTAAGCCTGCATAAACAGAACATCGTGCACAATGAAGAGCAAGGAGCAAGCAGTAGAAATGTCCGGTATGTACCTGGCACATGGAAGGTATTACTGGCGTGACAGGTCATAGCTTTCTTCTGTGTACTCACCTTCTTTCAAAAATATATTAATTGCTTACATCAAAATTAGTACGAGGGGGTGCTGATAAGTCCTAGCCCGACCTACTTCCCGATGTCGTAGGACGGAAACGATAGTGTCGTTGGAAAGAGGGGTCTGTTCACGTGCCCAATTGCAAATCTTTTCTTGTTACGAAGACTGAAAGGAAGCATGTCAGGCGACGCGCGCTATTTCAACAACAGGGAGACGTGAACTGTCAAGTTTTTTTTTCCTGCAAGGCAAGGCGCCCAAGGAAATTCACGCAATTCTGACAGAAACATTAGGGGAAAATGCACCATCGTATGCCACCGTCAAAAAATGGGTGGCCTAGTTTATACGTGGTGATTTTTCCATCTGTGATGCGCCTCGTCCTGGATGACCCAAAAGAGTGCCCACCCCGGAGATTATTGATCAAATTCACGAGCTAATTTTGGAAGACTGCCGGATTTCGGCTAAATGAATAGCTGAGCAACTGGGTATCTCACGTGAGCGTGTTGGGTCCATCATTCATGAAGATTTGGACATGCGGAAGCTCTCCGCGAAGTGGGTCCCGAAATGCCTGAACGCGGATCAAAAACATCAACGGTGCCAGTCGTCTGAGCA
>Ga0123354_10019369_pt1 | contig 10688 bp, 3 predicted proteins | sample TergutLab28metaG_2_FD_97872 | JGI IMG/M metagenome (GOLD analysis project Ga0123354, IMG submission 97872) | Labiotermes labralis P4 segment gut microbial communities from Petit-Saut dam, French Guiana - Lab288 P4 | ecosystem: Host-associated > Arthropoda: Insects > Digestive system > Gut ...
CATGCACACACTTCCATAAGCACGCTGAAGTCTCTGGTGAATTTCTGCAGCAGGGATTTCCTCTTTAACGAGAAATTCGATGACAGCACGCTGGCGAAACGACACATCGTTGTCGGCCATTTTTTTAGGAGTGATACTGGTCACGTGATGCAAACAATTGACGTCACGAGACACTCAAGGATAACACAACAGCTGGTTCCATCTACCACCGTACTTTCCTTCGTCTGCTTTTCCCGGTTTGCATGTAAAAAATGGTTGCTCATGACTTTCGGTACCACCCTCGTATATAGAGGAATCTAATATAAGTATTACAACATGATATGCATTTTGTGATGGCGTGGTCATGGTCAAATGTTTTTTGTCAACTGTCTCCTACGATTACTGGTTTCACCTGAGGACGCAAGCACGTAAACGGAGAGCTTTCGAAACGTACTATTGGTTTTTGAATAACGGTGATAATAGAAAACGTTCTTGTGAATGTTGGTTGATATCGCTCATTGAATAAAATAGCGGCACAACCCCAGAATTCCCCACTTATATTTAACACTACGACTGAGATCCAAAAAATAACTACATCCGACAGTAGTGGAATGTAGCAGGATATGTTTCAACTAACAAGTGTGCCGGTATTGTCGGATGTAGTTGTTATTTTTTTGGATCTCAATCGTAGTATTAACTCAAAACGGGAAATTTTTGGGTTCTGTAACTACTGCATTCAGTAAGCGATAGTACTTATGTAAATCTGCTGCCAAAAATGTGTACATTACAATTAAAATATACTCTCCAGTTCTGTAAATGTTACGACTTACAGCCACATCCCACTGTTACTGTAAGTACCTTCTGGATCAAAGGAATGCAAATGCCAGTATGTTACGTACGCAAGTACGTCATAATTTAAAGCAGTGACATAACATTCGCTGCTGAATTCAAATATCCCTCTAGAACACCCGTCAGAACAATTTCGTCCCACGTCAGGATACGCATGATGCCCATCAGTTCCAACAGCCAACCTGCAAGGAAAACGGCAACACAAAGGGAAACTTTCTCGGACCTTCCCAGCGCACGAAGCGCATCGCAACGCCTTTCTCATTAGAGGCTAACAACCTTGCTTTTATTATAAAGATTTGACAGCTGCAATCACTGTGCACCATCACTATATTGCTTCGCTGGTCAAACTCTAGGTCCACCCAAAAAACTACAGCATATACAGCATTTCGTTTCAGGCGTTTCTTCACAAACAAAACATTTAACTTTACTCCTGCAGCCTGACTCAACAAGGTAAGCCTACTCTACTAAGATGAATGCTGGTTCTGTTATCACGAGTTTACTCTTCTGTTCCTCAATAGGGATTACGGATTGTGTCCTCTGACATGTCTACATTACAGGATTAACTATGAAGCAATCATTTAGATCAGTTGCTGCAAACATTTTCCAAGTAGAAGCGTAAGTATCTAACGACACACCTAATCATATCTTGTAAAATTCCGTCCGCACGACTGCTGCAACTACAGCCACTTGTCTTATTCATGTTGGCCGCGACAGCTCAGTCGGTATACCGACTCCATACGGGCTGGAAGGTCCAGGATCGAATTCCGGTGGGAAGCGAGGTTTCCACATCCGTCCTGACCGGCCCCGGGGTCCACCCAGCCGCATGGACAATGGCCAACGGGTTTCTTTCGCGGGAGTAAAGCGGTCATCTAGCGCGGATTTTAAAGAAAGAGTAGAACTATAACCCTACTCCCTTTTGCCTTGTTTCGTATACATATCTTAAACCTAAACAGAGAATTCTACAGAGAGACAACAGCGCTGGCCGATGATGACAAAACGGGGCTGTAGATTTATGACGGAATCGACAGAATCGTAACGCTTTATGAAATGCTGATAGCTGTGTAAAAATGCCTCTGAATCTGAAAAGCACCACCACCAAGTCGCTTGACAGAACACAGTTTTCAAGCACCTTACGAGACTTCCTTCGACCTCAGACGGATAACGGACCCAACGCACCGCCTCCATCTGCAAAGGGCAATGACACAGAGCGCGATTAGAACCCGCGATTCTGTATGTGAGCGGTCTCGCAAAATGATTCCTTTAGGGGTAAATTTTGCTTGGGAAAATCACATGCTCATGTCCGAGACATCGCAACGACGGAAGGAACGTTGGTTTAATCCACATTGTCGCATCTAAATTCCGGCCCGCAGTACAAGTACCGTCACTGAGAACGTAAGGACAACGACATGAGTGCACACAGGGAAGAAGTGTTATAGGTATACCCATTCTTAACCTCGGCCCGTTACTTGTGGGAAAGAACGCCGGTACTCGGTGGTCGCCGTGTTGTTCCGAGAGGCGGTCTGGACATTTTGGATGAGAGAAAAGTCTCTTTAAAAATGTAACACTCATTTACTGATGCTCCTTTTGTCTCAATAATTTAAAATATGATGAGCACAGTCTATGGTTTTTTTTTTTTTTTTACATTTAAAATACTAATTATGCTGCCCGGGGCTGCAGTACCACTCGCCCTTCCCCTTCACCGCCATAGCTACGCCCCTCACGGGTAATAAAATGAAATTTATCTACACACATGCCTAACAGACAGTACACTCCGTTACGAACAATGCTCCGTTTCAAATACACAATGTGGTGTTACTTAAGTGCTTCCAGATAACGACCAATTTCAACGAAAACGAGGCTTTGTAGTAAACCCCACTCTCTCTCCTTAAAACAGTAAAGTACAAAACAATGTGTCAATACCTTATCAGACCTACGCCTACACACTTCAGGTGAGGCTGTAAGAAACTCTACATTAAACTACTCAGCGACACATTCCTGAGCACAGTTTCTTCAAGTACCGATTCCAACTACGTTAACTTGTGTAAGACATAAACTCAAACCAAGCGCCATAGCCACGCCCGTAACTGTCAATACAGCTTTGTGGAATGTTTACGATCGACACAAATACATACGACACTTCGTTATAATGGTTCAAATTCTAACCATCAATCCGATGGCGAAATGCAGACTTCATAGGGCTGTCATGTTGTTATTTTACAATCATATTTTAAAAAGCTGCATACTTTTCGCAGGTCTATTACAACAAACATATATTGGGACGGTATTGTCGCTCGAACCTCAACAGTTCGCACTGTTACTAGTATTAGGAAATTAAAAATCGGTTCAACTGCTAGTGGGGGAACAGACTAAGCACGAAACAAATAAATAACAAGTATTCCACTACAAAAGAGTACATGCTCTTGGCAAATCCTCGGATGCTGGCTTCTACAGTCAGACGAGAGACTAAGCTACCAACGTCTGTCTTTGGCCGCAAATCAACAAGCTATTTTAATGACCTACGCATCTAAATAGATCTAAATATATCTCGACGTTGTCATATGTAGGTGGTGTTTGGAACATACAAGCCTACAGAAACCTTTTATAGCACAGTAGGTCGACTGGCGATGACACTATTGAATGTGGGTAGAATTATAAGTCACTACAATAAAGGCCATGGCCCATTCTGTTAAGAAGCAGCGAGATTTCACTTTCTAGATCTCAGTGCCAAGACTAACCACGTATCGTACGAACAAGTTGGATAAGTTTGCCAAGTCTGCTAGGCTACGTTCACGGCATTCTAAGGAACACACAGCGACCTTGATGATGGCTGGCTGATTAACATGTTCTTTATAACGCTATTTATTTAACTGCTAACGTTTTCTCTTCACATTTGCACCTATTTATACAGAACAATTTAGCTTCAGTCTTGAAACGAAACTCTAAACATCTACCACTGATCCACGTCTGCAAAGTGCACCGGGCAGGGATTCGGCCCGATCCTAACTATTGCACGGGCAGAAAAAAAAAAAGCAATCAAGTTAGATGGTCTTCCGGCCAGTATTTCAGCTGCATATCTCCAAAATACTTAGCACAAATATCACGCTATATTTGGTAACAAAGGTATAATCGATTCACATCTTTCATGATTTATATAAAGCTAATAAGGTCTACATTCACCGGAATGCAGAACTGCACCAACTTCCGCGCCGAGCATCCACATATACGGCGTGCGTTCATTCAAGAAAGAAAAGAAGTCCTACACAAACCAAAATTTAAGATAAAAGATTAGAGAAAGCCTGTGCTGTGACTGATGTTATCGGCCTCTTTTATTCTGAGCGATTTACATCCTGTTTGGTAGAAAATAATTCGACTCCATCTGTCGCCTGCAATTAGCCCCCCCCCCCCCCACATAGCGCGCAAGTCTCCAGTCTACAGGTACATTAACAATCTCCAGCAATACGGATAGGTCTACTAGGCAGCGGGGTGAGTGCTATACATTAGTCAGCAACGCCGCCTCGAAATCTGCAGGTAACAAAAAATTTCCACTGATGACGGAGTGAGTGTACGTCGAAACCGTAACTGAAATGTATGGGTGACACAACGGTAAGCTACTCAAGGATACTGCAGGTACAGATCCGAAGCCAAATCACCCAGCCACTAACTGTTACACATGACCAAGATGTCAGTGAAACAAATGAGCATCCGTTGTTTCGTGACCAGTTAAACAACGACCATTACAACGCACTGTTGCCAGTTAGAGATACAGATGTTAAGTATTTCTGATGAAGTCTGTGTTTATAAACAAACTCTGATGAAGGCATTTCCACCAGACAGCAGAGAAGTTTTGTGCATACTGTTACTCTGCCATGTTTCGTAACTCTGTACAAACGGAAATGTCCTTCCAGAACCTAGGCTGAGGAGAGAAATTTGAAAGAAGTTTCCCTTTAACAACACTCCGATGATATTTGCCTTTACGTGTATTTACAGCTTCAAAATAAACAAAGATTAATGTACACTCTACCGCCACAGTGACGTGTTTAAAGGCTCGCCTTACTATGTTAAGAACTCTGAGTGACCAGTCCTTTCTGAAGAGCTAATACGAGCTAAGGTTCATTACAGACTTAAAAACAACCCACTATTACACCCCAACCTGTTCAAAACAACCCACTATTACACCCCAACCTATTCAAAACAACCCACTATTACACCCAAACCTATTCAAAACAACCCACTATTACACCCAAACATATTCAAAACAACCCACTATTACACCCAAACATATTCAAAACAACCCACTATTACACCCAAACCTATTCAAAACAACCCACTATTACACCCAAACCTATTCAAAACAACCCACTATTACACCCAAACCTATTCAAAACAACCCACTATTACACCCCAAGCCATACCTTGCGAATACCGCACACACCTCCCTCACATTTAATTCAAAATATGGATGTGATCTGATATCAATAAATCGATCCGATATCGAAGAAAAATGTTCGATAGACAGAAATGTAACGTATCGATATGTAATTAATTTTACTTGTGTCCCCTGAATAATATTTTAGGCAAGGCTGCAGGTGGTGCTGTGTTCCGAAAAGTGAACCTGGAACACGTAAAAATCACGCCCCCCAAAACTAGGCATTCAGGCGAACACCCTGTCGTTTCTCACCATATATTTACTCCATGGAGCAGAGTCCTTCTTGAGAAGCTAACCGGTTCTCAGCTAGTCAAGATATTCAACACAATTTATGGAACCCGAAGGTTCATTACTACATTCACAAGTGTCCGCTCCTCACCAAATACTTCTGGTATTCTCCTTACGGCTTGGTGAAGCGTGAAACAATGTCGACTGACCCACTTCTCATTTGGCGGAAAGCCGACGCTGTAATTTCCCACTTGCAGTACGATCATTCGCGTCTTACATAGTACCAGTTAGAGCTTCTGTTTCCGAACGGTTTCTTACACGAAAATCCAGATTCGGTGGGTTTGTAATTTACTCATAAACGGCAGTTGTATTCAATCTTTAAACTTTCAGTGCCCTTAATTACTACCTTTCACGTAACGCAAGAGTAAATTTTACAATATATGGGGACAGAACATGGCATTCAAAAGAATAAATGCAATATCAGATGATGAAAGAAAATGTGTACTGCCACTGTATTACTACTACGGTGATAAGTAACAAAAGATAAAATTTTCTCTGTCCACGCCATGAACGCACACAGGGAAAGACGAGGTGCAGCTCCATCCTTTCATAACCTCGGCACTAGTTGGAGGTGAGTTGTCAACTTCACGCCCCGGTCTCTTTACCCCCGAGAAAGACACCCCGGTACACATTGACTAGGAGGCTGGTTGGGCCCCAGGGCCGGTATGGACGGTTTTGGAGAAGAGAAAATCTATTGCTCCTGCCGAGATTCGAAACACGAATGGCCCATCTCGTACCCTAGCCTCTATACCGACAACGCTATCCGGGCTCTCTACTATTTATATTCATATATATTACATATATACTATTCGGCGACCGGGATAGAGTAGTCGGTATGGCGACCTGCTACGGACAGGACGGTACGGGGGTTCGAAACTCGGTGGGGGTAAGATTTTCTACACCCGTCAAGACCTGGTACAGGGTCTCCTTCTCAGGGATAAAGAGGCCGGGGAGTGCCGCTGACCGCCCACTCCCTTCTAGCACCGACATCTGTACGGTTCGAGCTAATCTCTGTCTCCTTCTCCTCAGTGCCTGTTTGGAATGCTACGAGACTGCTCCGCTGGAGATGAAAACATTGGCACGCGATCATGAAATATCCCCTTATCTTATCACCCATCACTAAACACAGTGTTTGATTAGCAGTGGAATTTTACACCACAGTGTACAATTTGTGTACACATAACAGCAAAATATGACGTTTAAGTCTCAAGTTAACGGGGTGCTGGAGACATTTAAACGTTTTGGAACCGAGAAAATAAATCGATATCGATATGACCACCTTCAATAACAATGACATCTCGTATCGATTGAAGTCCATTTTAGTATTATCCTGCATTCTACTATTACTTCTACCTAGGGGTCTCTTCTCTTCGGTTTTTCCTATTAAAATTCTGCACGCTTTTCTTGTCACTTCCATGTGCGGGTAGTACCTATCCATCCTGTCTCATTCTTCCACCACGACCAGACGCAAGCTTGTACAGGTGTGTAAGTGTTTTGTCAAACACCTACACAGAGAACCCCATCAGCTTGCCTGTCCAGGTTGCAACACCGCCGAAGAGCGAAACAGTGTCACGCAGCACAACGTGCATTTTCCCCCGCTCCGCAGCACGAGGTCATTCATGTCCCTCCCCCCCCCCCCCCTTTTTTTGACAAGCGTGATCAAATCTTTATTACAATACGCCCACATACAATGGCGGCTGCAAACGCCAGCTCGAACCCACCTGCATCTTGGATATATAAGAATTAAAGTGAGTGAGAAATAGGTCCGATGGTAGGCTACTGTGAATATGTTGACAAGCTTCAGGATTCCATAAAACGACAGTTATTGATCAACTGGGTGTGGACTTTCTAAGACTTCACGTCAGTACTTAGATGGGATTTGGCAGTTCAACAAACACTACAGCTGAACCCACTTCAAATTAATCAGTTCACCAGCATATGACGTCTCTTACTAGTAAAAATTAGTCCCGTTACAGGCCAGAAGTGGCCCACAGGGTTCCAGGAAGTTAGGTTCCCAGATTTCGTGACAACGGCACAGGATGGTGGTAGGTTGTCAGCCTTACGCACCGGCCGTCTTTACCCCGAGGAAATACTCCTGGTACTCATTTCTGTTAGAAGCTGAGTCGACCCCAGGGCCATAGTGCGATCGGAAGGATTTCATGTCAATGAAAAATCCACTGACATTAGCTGGGATCGAACCAGCGACCTTCCGATTTGTAGCACTGCGCCTTAACCACTGTGCTACCGCGGTCCCCCCTCTTCCTAGTTATGCCCAACCCTCGTCGGGCATAACTCGGAGAGGGACCCAAGTATCTGCAGAAGTGGCAAAGCATTGTATGCATCTGTCCTATGAGTCTGAATCCGAGGTCGGTGGAAAATCATTAAGAAATGGTAATTTTCCAACAGTTATTTAGTGTATTGTCCCCAACTTTTAAGATCTCAGCATGACTCCATCACGTATGTTAAGCTACAGCTGACGTCGCACCTGCAAACTGCATAATAAACGCAGACGTACAAAATGCACTCACCGTTGGAAAGGTGTAATTCTAGTGGATAAACCTACTAACCAAATTATGCCACATTGCAGGGTGTTCCTTCAAACGTTGATACTCAGACTGTTCCAAGAAATTCCCATTGTTTAAGACATTCGAAGTTTCACCACCGCGTTCACAAACGCCCACTACTGGTACCTACCCTAAGCCACACATATCCAGTTCAATCCTTCACACCCTGTTCCTCTAAAACCAATTTTTAAGGGCCCCCACACACGCTCAGATTTTACACAGTTCTAAGCGCGCATTCCAGAAATGCACAGACAGACCTCACCGCGGAGTGTTCAGTTTGTATCTGCGGGCCGAACGAAACAAGGTCTAGCCTGAAATATTTCTCATGGAATTAACTCAGATGTACTTTTGTTTTCAGTTTTGTTATAACGGATTTCAGTTAGAAGTTCATTTTACTTTCCCAGTTTCCCATCACGAAAAATTCGTCAGATCAGTTTCTTACAGAATCCAGTGAGTTATATCGGAACCTAGAATGCGTTCGCAAAGTGAAATCAAAATATTATACCGACCGGGTCAAGAAAGAACAGGTACGTCTCCAGAATTATTTTGCCCGCTGCTATGGGCGATATTATAGTCGAGATATTAACAGGTCTTCATTAAGTCCTTTCTGTCGCCCAAAATCGTTAAGGTTGCTGCAGACACTTCATACTGCCTGTCTCATGAATCAACTAACCCTTTGGCCCTGGAGCTGGACATTCACAGTTTAGCACATCATTTATGTAAAATGTGAATATTTTATGAACCAAGAAGGGTAACATTAGGAGATACACGATATTTTGTGGAGGGATGAACGAAGATGTTGAGAGGAAGTCTAAAAGAAATAATTAAATATATTTGTTGACTGAATATACAAAAAGCGTACTCTGGAGACTAGCGGTAAGTCTGTCCTATAGGATGCATGGTGCCTAAAGGTTAATGCAGCCATCACAAATAGCAAATCCATATATGTTTCTTTGTCATTCTAAGATAATTGTGCCAATTTTTGGCGTGCAATCGTAATTGTTCTAAGGAATTACTATGTTATTACTGACATCTTTCTTGTAGCCATTGCTTGTCAATGATATCTCCTGACTCTGGCTTCCTTTATTATTTTTTATTTTTTGCCGTAAAAGCGACAGCGGTGATCCCTCAGCGTACCTCATGATTTACATTTCACATTGCGATCTGGTTGAAATTCACTGGCTTTTGAGTAGGTGTAGTGAGAAAACTGAACAATTCTGGACTGTGCATTTTTCTACACAGTTTTACCTTAGCGCATACAAGGCTTCAACATTACTGATACAGCAGTGTTTCACAACCTTTGTGAGGTCACGGCCCGGTAAATTCTTTTTTCGTAAGACGAGGGCCCGGTCCCAACAGATTTACTCGTAAATACCTTCCCATTTTTTTTAAGTTCATACATTAAACTAATATAAGTATTAATAATTAATTATGGCACAATCATAAAGAGTATTAGTACAATTATGTGTACGGTGTGGCATGTTGACAAATATAAAATTACATTTAAATTAGTTATCAATTCCAGAGGAACCTCTCGCGGCCCGGTATAATTAATGCCAGGGCCCGGCGGTTGGAAAGCACTGCGCTAGAGAACTTGCTCGCGTGGTAGCAACGCTCTACAGTTGCATTCCGGAGATGCCCGTTTATAATATGGCCAGGGTCAACGGATGTGATATTTTCGTGGTTAACCTCAGTCCCTCCCGCTTCTTTCCAAATCCTTTCCAATCCCTCTATCATCCGGTCCATTCGACGTTATACACAGTCTGGGTTACTAACAAGAATTTTGTACGTATAACGTAATACTGACGCGCGTTCGCCTAACCACTGTTGCCGTAGAAAAGCAAAAAGTATTACATATTCTGGGTGTTTCTAGCATGCAGTGCGCTGGCGCCGTACTGTCATCTGTGGCCTGTCCGGCTATACCATATTTTTCTGCATTCATTTCAAAAACGGAAAATCTTTCGGGACGAAAGTTACTGAACATAAAATGTGTGGTTTCATTTTCACTATAACTTTTGTCTGAAACATTTCGGACGAAGTGATCGAGACATTATCATAAAAGCACATAGGTCTTCATGTGAAGTACCCGTTCTTCTTGTCAGATTTTAGTGAAACTTGAATTTTTTTGATAGGTTTTCGAAAAAACACTCAAATATAAAATTTCAAGAAACTCCGTCCAGTGGAGGCAGAGTTGCTCCACGCGGACGGACGGACAGGCATGACGAAGCTCACAGTAGCTTTTCGAAATATGGCGAACACGCCTAAAACGTTGTACCATAAACTACAGAAGGTATTATCCTCCAGTCCGCGCCACAGTCTTACAAGTGGCTTCTTTCCGTGAGTTTTTCTGATTAGAATTGTACAAGGATTTTGCTCTGCTACCCCTCCCCAACCCACCGCACCCGAAACTTATCTGCAGTACACGTCATTTCCTACCTCAGCCTGCTCATTGTGCAATTTTCTCTACCCTACTGTTACTTCCTGTACACGGGTGCTGATAACTCCTTAGCCCGACCAGGAAGGAAACAATCTAATGTTTCTGTCAAAATGGCTTCAATTTCCTTCGGGGCCTTGCCTTGGAG
>Ga0123354_10019370_pt1 | contig 10688 bp, 4 predicted proteins | sample TergutLab28metaG_2_FD_97872 | JGI IMG/M metagenome (GOLD analysis project Ga0123354, IMG submission 97872) | Labiotermes labralis P4 segment gut microbial communities from Petit-Saut dam, French Guiana - Lab288 P4 | ecosystem: Host-associated > Arthropoda: Insects > Digestive system > Gut ...
CGTTAATCTCTGTTTTCTAGACCTGGAGCCGCTACTTTTTTCATTCAAGTAGCTCCTCAATTGACCTCACGAGGCTGAGTGGACCCCGTTTCAGACCCACTACTACTCAGAAAATCTGGTAGCACCGTGGATCGAACCCGGGACCTCTGTATCTGTAGCCAGAAACTCTGACCACTAGACCACAGAGGCGGTCGTCATCTTTGAACTACTGGATGGAAATCGACAAAATTTGGCTTCGCTTATTTTGTGTTATTTATGTCGGCGCATTATCAGCGCATTCATTGACAATTATATAAGGTAAAACCAACAAAATGCACACATTTATTACATATAATTTTACAATTAGAATAAAACGAAGGAGATGTAATATTTTAAATGTACAACAACAGATAACTATATTTTGCATTCTGTTGGTTTTGTCTTATACAACGGGTTCTGCCCTTCTGTTCCGAGATTTATAGGACAAATTTAATTTCGGTTACAGTACTAGCATTCAAATTCCAACTTACGCTTAAGGCAATCCCTGTAGAGACCCATTACAGGCCCAGAGATTTCCAGAAGTTTGAGGCTCCCAGACTTCGAGGCAATAAGCAAATCGAGGGTGTCAGCTCTACTCGCTGGCCGCCCTTATCCCCCAAGAAATATTCCTGGTACTCATTTCTCTTAGAGGCTGAGTGGATCCCAAGGCCACAGTGCGGCCAGAAGGATTATGGTAATGAGACATTCCAACGACACCATCAGGTATCGAACCCGTGACCTTCCGGTTTTTAGCGCAGTGTCTCATCCAACGCCACGGCGTGTCCCGGTTTAAAATTACGAAGCAATATAAAAATTATTTTGAAAAAGAAATTTTTAGATTGCAAGTGTAAATCCTCCTTCCCTTTTTAAATGAATGCCATATAACTTAAAACTGTACTCCCTCATTTTGTGACGCTGTGAATTAGGGCAATGCACTACTGACAGACTGGAGAAACCTGATCCTCCTACATTCGGGACAAAAACACCTCCCTGAAGAAGGAGGCGGCAATTCCCTCCAAAACATTGAGATAAATGAAGACGAAATCCAAAATTTTCTAACGGACATTACGCTTAAGTTTGACCCCGCACTCATGAATTTTATTATGAAGTTCACCTTTTCAAATTTTGACTGAAGTTAGATAAATGTTAAAGGGATTTTGTGGTGTATTTACGAGAAGCGCAAATTAATTTCCTTGGCAACACCTTCTTGAAAATTTCACGCTAATCTTACAGTGTGAAGTATTTATTTTACCGCGAATCCACTGCGCTTAACATTCGAAACTGCAGTTGTCAATTGGCGCGAGTATTTAAGTTCTGGTTTACTTCAGTATAACTGCAAATTTACATAAGTTAAGGTTAACGTGTAGGGCGTGAGAAAACAAACGGCCGATAAGTAGTGGGAGGAATTTTTAGATTTATTTTTTTTAACTTGTATACTTTCTTCGTTCTTTCCCCCACAGACGTCAGACAGTAAATTTCAAACGCAAGCAATGCTCCTGCTCACATTCCACAACATATCTGTACAGTGAATTGTTTATGAAATTTGTATATTTTCTAACGTTAAAGCTGTCCAGCAGGGAGCACTTGTAACGGCTGGTATAGGCGCGTGTTTCTTTCTAAAGAAACGCGTGTTTGAACCGGATTTTTGTGTTATTGGTGAAATGAGAAAACATCTATTGACCCTGCTCATATACACTCGTACTTTCATTTTCTCGCAGTCCTTAAAGGAACTTCAAAACTTCATCCTTCAACGCCGGCCCCAGCGCACCATACGGTACTAAATACATTGAAGGACACTGTAAAATTGAAAACCCCTTTATAGTGGGCAGTAGTTGGATTTCAAACCCGAGCGACACATACCACACAATCGGCGTGTAAGCCACAAATCTTAAAGAATCTGTCGCAATGGACCTGGCACTTAGCAAGTTCAGAGTTCATGCTTCTAACTGCAGAACCTTGATTCAAACATAGGTATTTAGCGTCTTTATTCAGTCCTTCCAGGAAAATGATGGGAGAGTATCTCAAGGACCAGGACGTTATCTAAAATTTCAGGACAGTGCCTAAAGGTCAAGGAGAGTGCTTCAAACGCCGGGACAGTACCTCAAATTCCACCAGGAAATTGTATAAAATTCCTGGAGAGTGCCTCAAACACCGGTACAGTACTTCAAATTCAACCAGGAAATTGCTTAAAATTCCAGGAGAGTGTCTCAAATGCCTGGACAGTGCCTAAAAGTCCACCAGGGAAGTGTCTAAAATGCTGTGACTGTGCCTACAGTCGCAGAACGGTGTCTCAAGTGATGGATCAGTATCTTAAATCCCACGACATCGCCTCAAATGTCGGAAGGGTGGCTAAAATTCGGGAAGAGTGCCTCAAATGTCGGGAGAGGAGCCTATCTTAAATGCCGGTAAAATCTCTCAAATTATCGGACTGTACCCCAAGAGACACGACTGTGTCTCAAATGCCGGCACAGTAACAAAAAGCCAGGTTCAGTACCCCAACTTCTCAGGCAGTACCTCAAATCAAGCCTCAACCGCACCCTTCCAAATCCTTTGCAGTCTATTATTTGTTGGCCACCTTATCATCCTATACTATACTTACTTACTTATTTACTTACTTACTCCATGGTGCAGAGTCCTTGTTGAGAAGCTAACTGGTTTGCAGCTAGTCAAGAAATTCCCCGCATTTCACAGAACCCGAAGGTTCATTACCGCACTCACAGGCGTCCGCCACCTCTCTCTATCCTGGGCCTGTCCAATCCAGTCCATATACCCACATCCCACCTCCTGGAGAGCCATCCTAATATTATCCACCCATCTATACCTAGGTCTCCCCAGTGGTCTCTTCCCTCCGGTTTCCCTACCAAGACCCTATACGCCCCCCTCTCCTCACCCATACGTGCCACATGCCCATCCCTTCTCATTCTTCTCGATTTTATCACCCGCACAATATTGGGTGAGGAGTACAAATCATCCTATACTGCACAGCCTGCTTAATTAGGCAGTAGTCAATGAAAACGTTTGAGGAAATAGGCCTACCGTTTCACGCATTCTTAACAGATGCCCGACGTCAGCTTCGCGCCGCGGACGGATTTGACCAACTCTCTACTTGACTGAAGCACGGAACGACCCACTGCTGGCCTAGACGCTGGCTTCGCCATAAATCGAATCCCGATTCTTTGACAGCAGCCCAGTCACTGTTCTGACTGAGCTATCGTGGACAAAGCCATAAAGAGAGAGATATATAAACCAAAATACATGTCACATTACGTTCGAGCAATGGCAGTTAACTAGTGGCCCTAGAGGTAATACGATGTTACGTGACTGTACAAACCTTTTACCCATAAACCAGCCGTCTGTAAGCGCTGTACGCCCGCATGAACCTTGTTTCGAGGCACATAAGCCAAAATGACATGGAGGATTTTGTATAAATACCATATAGTCATATACGCCTATGGCTGTAATAGTTAAGGTCATCTCACCCGGCGTTAGAGTAATTCGTTTGCGTGAATTTGTAATTTGTGTTGCTTTGCAATCCGGGATTTCTAGATTATCCCATTTCAAGGCGAACACCATTGCAACTCAATATCTATAAAACCATAGAACACTGCTAAGGACTATAGAAGCACCAAAGGCATTCCAAATGTCACCAAGGTTTAGATACGCCGTACTTGATAATCTAACAATGAGATTTTAAAAAACCTACAGGGTTTCGCCTGCCGAAAATTAAAACACGCTTCTGCTGAACTTTAACTTATATTTATTTATGTTCCAAATTAACCTTTTGGCGCCGTAATTATTATTTTTTTAATTTTAGCACACCCTGTATATAAAATGTGAATAATACAGAAACCAAATACGTTAGAATTATGAAACAAACTGCATTTTGAAGAGAAAAGGACGGAGAATATACACGATGTTTAAAATATTCAGTGCCTATATTTGTTGAATAAATATATAAAATGAAACTTTGGAGGTTAGCTGTGCGGTACATCAACTATAGTTGATGTTAGGCGTCTAAAGGTTAATAGGAACACAAATCCTGGACCTGTTGTAGCCCGGGCTACTACATTTTGTACGGAGGTGTACATTGTATTCAGTATAACTATGTCCCTTCCTTCCCTTGCAAACGGAAATGTGTATCGCTTCCCACGTCACGAGTAAAAACCGCCAGGTATATAAGAAGTTCACATGTAAAGATCCACAGTACGGGACTGGATTCATGTCAACTTTCTGGCGCATAGGAATTGAATATGGCTGCTAGATGCTTTTTATAATTTGTGTACCCGCTCTCTAAATACAACCTAGAACAACCGGACACACTACAGCATGATAACTTTACTATACATTTAATTTCCTTCGTCTAGATATTTGACGTATGTTCAAAAGTTCCGTGTTAGACATTACTTAAAACCTGTGTTTTCGAATGGAGTGGATTTAGCGGCGATTTGTAAAAGTAGAAGTGGGTTGCGATAGGTTATGGAACGAGACAAATCCTATTCCGGTACTCTTGGGAAGGAAAGCTGGAAATCCTTTAAAGAAACTAAATAGAAGAATTGTCGAATTTGACGTTCAGGTGACCGTGCATCGTGATAAATTCTTATAATAAAACCAACTAGATGCACTAATTTCTCAAATTTATTTTTGGAATAAAACTCTACATGTTTCGGACAGTTCCTCTTTACATCATCAGGAGTTTTTCACTGTACACACAGCAATGGTATATGTCAGCAAATCTCTATGACATATACCATTGCTGTGTGTACAGTGAAAAAAATCCTTCTGATGGACAATGGAACTGTCCGAAACATGCAAAATTTTATTGCAAAATAAATTTGGGAAATTAGTACATCTAGTTGATTTTATTGCAAGCTGAAATGGCCTACAGGCAGATTTTCTAACAAGAAGATTGTGGTGACATCTGGTGTAAAAATGTAACAATATCAACTAATTTTTTTGAAATTTATGATTTATTAATTTGTGAAGGTGGTACACATGCACATTATTTTGCCTCTGTTCAAGTTTCCAAAATTTCTGGAAAAATTTTTATCTCCTTTTCAGGATGGAAGACGTACACAGCAAGTTACTGCGAAGACCTTCTAACTGTCTTCCATATTAAACTCACTCATATTCTAGAAGATGTTAACATGATAAATAGATTGGTATATACTAGGCTAATAGGTATTCTGCTTCTCGTCAGATTCTACCAGCGTAAATATCTAACTGCTTAATTGTCTCTGACGATAACAATTAACTAACGCCACGAAGTATGGCCTTTCTGAAAAGCTAATAGCTTTTCTGCCAGTGAAGAAATTCCCAGAATTGCATGGAACTCGATGGTTCATTAACATGATTACAAGTGACCGCAATTTTGCTCCTCTCCCGAGCCAGATCATTCCAGTTCACGGCTGCCCCCAAGCTCTTTCCTCAATATATATTTTAATATCATCTTTCCATATATGCCCCGGTCTTCAAAGTGGTCTCTTTCTCTCAATATTGCCACCAATACCCTCTATGTACCTGTCCTTTCCCCTGTAATCTTAACAATTGACCAACTTAATGCACAAATCCTTGTTTAATAAGTTTATTATATTCCTCTACATGTTTTGAGCACTATTGTGCTCATCATCAGGAGGTCAAATTGTATTATACAGCATCTGGTATCGTCACACTCTGTAGGTGGCCGTCCGGTGCGCACCTTACGGTCACCTACCTCTGTGACGATACCAACCTGTATAATACAATTTGACCTCATGACGATGAGCACAACAGTGCCCGAAACATATAGAGGAATATAATAAACTTTTTAAACAAGAATTTGTGCATTAAGTTGGTCAATTACTAAGATTATATTTAAGATGCACGGTCAGCAAAATATCAACATTTCCCCTTTAATTGTCACTTGCACTGATCACCTCTTTATTCTTGCTTTGATCACCTGTATAACTTTTGGTGAGGAGTAAAATCATGCAATTTGCCACTGTGGTATTTTTTTCTAGTCCCACTGTTACCTCATCCCACTTAAGCCCAAATATTTCATAATGTAATCTACGTTTTTACATTTGGTATGGAGTTAAATGTAAATCCCTGATAGTAAGCCTGAAGTTGTTTTCAGCCTAACACAATGAAGCGGCACTTATAAAATATTTTGTATTCTATAAATAGTGGAACTATTATTAAAAAGGGACGGATGGCAAAGTCGCTGTTCACGTTAACACTGGTTCGTGAGAAGGTCGCTAATGTTGATGTTAAATCTGGAATTTCTGGCATATAAACAAGTAAACCTTGGCCCCATGCCCAAATATATTATGATCCACTCGTGGTTAACCATAATATATTGTGACCTCGCATGTTTTCATCTAACACTGCGTAATAAGACGCCAGAGACAAAAATAAAAGAAGAAAATCTCCTCATTCTACATTAAGCTAGCAATGTTGGTGACACTGCTTAAAAATTCCTCCCGTTTGTAAAATACTTCTTTATTGTATCAGTCCAGTAAGAAATGGGCAGTTGTACAAAGTATGTACATGGAAGGATTACACGAGATTCTGGTAGAAACAGTGAATGAACTGTAACACAATTTGGAAGGCTAAGGTGGGCAGGTTATGATATGAGGCCTAGGTTGGCAGGCTACTTTATGAGGCTAAGTTGGGCAGGCAATGATATGAGGGAAAGATGGGCAGGTCATGATATGAGGCTAAGGTTAGCAGGCTGTGATATGAGGCTAAGGTTAGCAGGCTGTGATATGGGGCTAGGGTGGGCAGGCCATTTATGAGGCTAAGGTGGGCGGGCCATATATGAAGGAAAGGTGGACAGGCCATGATATGAGACTAAGATGGGCAGGCCATGATATGAGGCTAAGTTGGTAGGCCATGATGTGAGGCTAAGGTGGGCAGACCATGATATAACGGTAAGGTGGGCAGACCATGATATGAGGCTCATGTGGGCAGACCATGATATGAAACTAAGGTGGGCAGGCCATGATATGAGACTAGGGTGGCCAGGCCATTTTATGAGGCTAAGGTGGTCAGGCTATTTTATGAGGGTCATGTGGGCAGGCCATGATATGAGGTTAAGGTGGGCAGGCCATGATATGAGGCTAGGGTTGGCAGGCCATATTGTGAACCTGGCAAAGTGGTTGTTTATTTTTTATTCCGCTTACTGATTTGCGACTCATTCTCTACATGACTGTTAGCACAAATAATCCCTAATTCTGTTAGAGTACTCAACTCTTAAATATGTATAACATCTGCTTACACTGATCTATTCCGTCCTTTAACTGCTCATACCGCTAAACACTACCATTACTGTATAACAGCATTTCGTATTCTCTCCACCCATTCTTTTACTTGCTCCCACCAACCGGCTGATCCTTAGTGACTATGGCCGTAACTCCATTTCGCTTCAGATTAGCAAGTTTCGGCATATTACATTTCAATAAATTCGCATTACAATATAAATATATGTAAGGGTGTGTCATAATACACATCATGTGGTGAGGGTGGGGGAAACGAACAGCACCGACGGTACTGATGGAAGGATGGTAGGAGGAAGTCCAAATCTAATATGGATTGATGATATGGGAAATAATTTCCGGAACTTTGGCTTCAGAGACCGGAAGCATGCTACCTCAAAATTAGAAAAGTGGCGAAAAATCGCTGGAGAAAGCAGGTTTAGTCTTTGGCTGTGCTGCACGTTAAGGGTGTAGGGCACTAACAGATTGAAAGTTTGATCACATTTCCCATCCCTTACATTACAATTCAATTACTATAATCCAAACCAACAAATACCACAATATTGTTACAGTTACGATACCATTATAACAAATGTATTGCAACTTTAATACAATTTTGTACGTTCGTTGGTTTAAATTATAGTGATTAAGATTCAAGGTTCTTACGATATTCTTCAGTTATCAAATGATCTGAATCCAGATGCTCTTCTTCTTAATCTTCTTCTTCCTCTTCTCCATTTCTTCTACTTCTCCGTCCTCTTCTTCCTCTTCATCTTCTCGTTTTCCTTCTTCCTCTTCCCCTTCTCCATCTCCCCTTCTTCTTCCTGTTCTTCATTTTTATCTTGTCCTTGTCCTTGTCCTTGTCCTTGTCCTTTTTCTTATTGTTCTTGTTCTTGTTCTTCTGTTTTAACCTCTCCCCTCACTTGATAGTCCCATTCAGGTCTCACACCAATCCCTCCCCAGTCATCATCCTACACAGTACACTCAGTAACTGTCCATCTAGTTACACGCAGCCCTTCCCCGTCCTAACGATGATCAAAGCAATGCACTTTTCTACAAACTTTACTCCTTCCTTTGTTCAGTGCGATGCACCGGCTAACGTGCCCATCTCTTACCTTCCCGGTCCCTGATCACTAACCACGTGACACCCATTTTTCTCTTACCTCTGTTTTCCTTACTCAATTTTATAGATGAATTCTCAAACAATGAAATTCAACTTCAGTCATTTTGTTCCTCGATCTTCAACGAACGGCCATATTTCAGTCCATACAAATGTAATATTAACTAGAGGGCAACATACACACACACACACACACATATATATATATATATATAAAATTAATACATATATTATTTATTCTGGCACTGAACTGCGGCTCTCAGAGGTTTAGTGTTCTAAAAAAAATACAAGAATTTTTACATGAAACTCGCGTCATCGTTTAAAAGAATAATAAATATTCATTATCTGCAATAATGTTTGAATTGTGGCTTCAGATACTTGATGACAATTGTCCAAATTATACTCAACGGAATATTTAATATAAACAAATAAGTTGCTGCTGCTTTTGCCCTACTTTATGTCTACCAACAAAGTTTTGGCGACTTAACAAAACAGAACCCATTACGCTGATGCAGAGGTTCCCTGAAGTTCCGTCAGCAAATGTTCGAGTACTCCTTAGACATTCTATAGCCATTACATTTTACTGTAATATCTACGCACAAGTGACCCTAAAATATTGCGATATGGACAGATGTTATTTTTAGAAGCACACAGAAGATTTGGAATGTCTGTCTTATCGGTAACTAAATACGTTAGCGTTTAACCTACTTACAGGAAATCCAAGTAAATATTTTTCCAGTAATTTCATAAATACTTATAACACACGTAAATATTCCATTACATTTACACACGAGAAGAATTTTACGTACTGTAGGTTTGTAAGTGGAACTTGCAATAGATACTGCAAGGTACTTCGTACTGCAGAAATTAATCTGCTCAAACACCACAAAGATTTATAAGATTTATTAACAATGTCAAAAACATTGCTTTAGCGTTGTGAATGTAATTTTATTACATAGCGAACAGAGACATGTTTCGGCCACTAATGTGGTCATCTTCAGGGTGGTAAGTGTAAGAATACAATAGTGTATTTAATTAGACACACACACACATATATATATATATATATAATTTAAGAAATCTAAAATGTACATTAAAACATTTAAAACGTTCCTACATATTTCGATCACACAATTATCCTCAAGGAGCTCACATTGTTCTCACACTGCACAGCATAAGATGCACAACCATAACCAGGCTCATTCTAAACACCGTACGACTCACACACAAAAAACACGACATGCTGCCACAGCACAAAATTAATATAACGAAGTAATTCACTGAGTGTTTTAAATTATAACTTTAGCAAGGAACAAATTGTACTCCCTGAGGATGATCGTGTGATCGAAACATGTAGGAGCGTTTTAAGTGTTTTAATGTACATTTTAGACTTCTTAAATAATATATATATATATATATGCACGTGTTGGTTTGTGTAATTAAATAAAATACAGAATGTACGGTGAAATGATAAAAATATTTACAGTGAGTTGTGATCACTGCACAGTTAAAATCAAATGGTTTTGGTTAAAATTCTGATTAATGGAGAAACTGTCCACCGTGTAAAATTAACATCGCTCACCAATATGGATCACAATCCTCCCACCACATATATCTGCTATGTGTATCGCTCCGCTGAACCACACACCAGATAACAATTTCAACTTAAAATGTTTTACACCCTTCACTGTTTTAGCAATTAACCAAAATGTTAACCAAAACCATATTATTGTAACTGTGCAATGATACCATCACACTAAACAGACACGTGTATTCTTGCACTTTCCACCATGAATATGGCCACGTGTACGGCCGAAATATGTCTGTGGTCACTGTATGATAAATTTACTTTCATAAAACTAAATTACATTTGTGGGCGTTTTAAATTAATTTTTAACGCCTAATTAACGCACAGAATGTGGAACATATCAAACCACGCATATTGTTTTACAATAAAGTGTGCCCATAATATACGAAGTTTCGAAATGTTACGCTGTCTCCATCTTCAGGGATGGAGATCTCTGAAGGTTATAGCATCGAATTCCTCCGTTAAGGTTTACCAATTTCTACCGGATTATACGACGTCAATTCCGTGTATTCTACATATATTGCGGGTATATTACAAGGGCCAAACAGTTAGTACTTTTTAGGGAAGTAATCACTACTGATTTCGGCAATTAGACGAAATATATGGGTAAAGGGACCGCCTCTGTGGTCTAGTGGTCAGAGTTTCTGGCTACAGATACAGAGGTCCCGGGTTCGATCCCCGGCGCTACCAGATTTTCTGAGTAGTAGTGGGTCTGGAACGGGGTCCACTC
>Ga0123354_10019371_pt1 | contig 10688 bp, 7 predicted proteins | sample TergutLab28metaG_2_FD_97872 | JGI IMG/M metagenome (GOLD analysis project Ga0123354, IMG submission 97872) | Labiotermes labralis P4 segment gut microbial communities from Petit-Saut dam, French Guiana - Lab288 P4 | ecosystem: Host-associated > Arthropoda: Insects > Digestive system > Gut ...
AATATCCCACATACTGTATGTTATTTCATCCAACTGACTGTAGCCAAACTGTGTGAAATATCCCACATACTGTATGTTATTTCATCCAACTGACTGTAGCCAAACTGTGTGAAATTTCACACAGTTTTGTTAGTTTATACTTACATTTTCAATAAGCTGTATATTATCACAGTAAGCAAGTACATATTGCATATTTGAATGATAGGATGTTCCATTTTATTGCAACTACGGACATGTTGTTGCAAAAAAAAAATTCACACTATATTCTTTGCATTCAATGTAGTATTTGGCATACTGAAAAATGTTTCAAATTAAAACTGTTGATGTTACTGAAATTATATTATATACAGATTTCCCAGTGAATGATTTGTTAGAAAATTGGTTGAGTTTCTTGGAGAGTGAGTTTTATATGTGAATGACACAAAAAGTAAATTTCCTTTACAGCTTTTAATGTAGGCCCCCCAATTCCCAAATTTTTACATGCAGTTGATAATTCCAGATAGGAATTATGCAAGCTGAAATGAATTTGGGAGTCATGAATACTTGCAGGAGGAAGTATACATGAAATGGCTACAGCGAGTTGGATGAAATAACATATAGTATGTGGGATATTTTAAGGAACATTGCTAGATTTAGATTATTTACAGTTTTGACACTACAGACTTCCAGTCAATTTTGAACACCCTCCCAAATTTAACAAAGTGATATTTGTTTTTTTTTTGGTGTTCTTCTTGTTCCAGAATCCATGTAGTAAGGAATGTTTTTGGTATTTTGCTGTGGGATTAAATAACTGGCAGCTGAAGTAGCTATAGAATCACTGGTACTTATGCTGCCACATCATTCTTATCATCTTAATAATAATGGACCCATTTACCTACATCCAATCTGGTCCTTTGGTCTCCATGTGTATTTCTAAGACCACTTTGTTTTTTTAGATGTGTCATGGGACAGTAAAAGTCTCATGTTCATTGTCAATATACAGAAGTCATATTTTGATGAGGGCCTATTCCTGTGCTACACTGCCCTTCTAGGTCAATATTACCATGCTGGTGACTGAAAAATGTACTTATTGCTGGAATAGGGAATGTTTTATTATATGCATATTCCACTTTAAGTAAATGGCTTTAAAAATGGACTTCATTTCTACTCAGTTTTCGTCTTCAGGCAGGTTATTTTTGGGTTAAATCAGCTTGCATATAGCTCCGTCAGAAACACTGTTACTGATCCGTGTAGCAAATAGGGCAGTACATCAGTTAAAATACTTGTTTTATACCAACATGTCTGAAACTTATCAGGGATAGAATGTTGAATATAAAATCATAGCAAGAAAGGGGACTTTAAAAAATTATATTTGTACATATCTGTTACTGTTACTGCTTGGAAAGATTTTTTTTTTAGTACATAACCTCACATCACATTGTCCTGTCAATTGCAAGTTTAAAGAGAATACTTTATGATATTCAGTTATTGCTTTTTTTTTAGTAGTTTATGATATCTATTTAGCCAAGCAAGGCTGTCCTTTCACTGAGAAAGATTTGTTACAGTCAAGAATGGGCTTGGCTGGGCCAATGCACTTTAGTTAATTTTTCCTTCTCAGTTTCTGTAAGATATGTTTCTTTATTCACCCACATCTATACGTATGTCCTACTATAAAGTTTTCCTGTGGTCATCCCATCTCATTTTCCCTGTTTTAATAACAGTGAAAGTGCTAGTCAAAAATGAATATCACCAAGTTATTGATGTGGCAGCATGTAGTCTTGTAGATGTTTTGGAGAAACTTCCTGCCTCTTGTCTTAGGTTCCCCTGAAATGTTCATACACATCTATCAAACTACACAGCTTCACACCTCACAATATAACATTTATGTATGAGAAAACCTCAACTCACTAGAGAATTAAGATTTGATTTGTTTTTGTTGGTTTGTCTTTCTTAGGTTTTAGAATATTCTCAGCACCGAAATGACCCAAATTAGCAGAGTGTTTGAAAGCTGCTTTTTCTCGCTGATGAGTACATTATATATATAATGAGAGTTGTTTATTAAATGTACCTCAGAATGCGTGACTTTGCATTTATATCAAAATTACAAGAGTTTGTGGTACTCCACACTTTGACCAAAAACTGTGCTATACAGTATTGCTGTGTGTTGTGCTGATGTGGTATGACTTGATGTTCAAACTGAAAGTCATGGTTCTTCTTCAGCAGCTGAAGTTACATATCTAAAATGTATGTTTTCTTACATTTTATATACATCTTCAGATTTGAAGCTGCCTTTGGATGAATATGTTACGCAGGTAGTCGGTTTGTTACGTGTAAATGAAGTTCATAGTACGTCATGGGCACTTTATAATTTTATTCCTTGCATTCTCCCCATAAAGTCTGTCAAGTTCTTGAAAATTTATATAAACTTTCTGTTTTTGTTCAAAGAACAGATAGTTGTTATCATGTACAATGGTGCGATAGTTTCTTAGAAAGCAAAACTTATTGGCGTGAACACTGACAGTATTTTGAACGTTTTTAATTTCTGTCTTGGCTAATAAATTTAATTTACCCTTCACTGACCAATGGAAATGGCAGTACTGTCGCGAATTACAAGTTTTTTGCATTTTGTACGGATTAATTTGTAGTGTTAATGCTGTGCAAAGGGTTAAACTACACATAACGTGTAATACGAGTTTCTTTCATCGACCTTCATTGATTTTCGTTCTGCATGTTTTTAGGTTCATATGAATTGTGCATGTTGTTACCATGTATCTTGTCACCTGGACACAGTCTAACCGTGCAGAAATGGCCTAATTTTTGGCTGCTATGCAAGATAAATTTAATATACTTCTAACCTTCACGTTAGCACATCATGTGTGTTGTGTAAAAAATTAATTTTTATTTATACTTGGTAAGTCAGTAGCGTTACCTGTTGCGTGTGGTGTGAAACAAATCAGTACTAGGTAATTTATGTCCTGTTCAGTGATGGAAAAACATGTTGTCAATATTTGAAAATGAAAATAAAACAATCCCAGGCATGTGCAATGTATGAGAATTGTAAAGTTATGATATCAATGCGATATATGTGATCCCTTTCATGTAATTTTGTGAGTGTGTGTATGTGTAAACTGTAAGAAAATTAGGAAAGGTATCCAATTTTTAAGAATGTTGGTTTTTTTTACTGTGGTAGAAATACTAGTAAAAGTGTTGTAAGTCTTGTTTGTTGAAATCAATGTCAGGTTTAATAATTCGCTGGCTCTTCAATGTTTTCTGACGTCTTAAGAATAGACTATTTTAAAAAGTTATTGCTCTGCCTTATATTGTGTTCAGTTCATCGGTACTTTACAATTCAAAATGGTTTTGGCAGTTCATTACTTTGTTTTTAAATAATTTGACACTGTTATTCTGTAATCTATAGATGTATTATTATTATTATGCTGCTGTTTGTGTCCTTCAGGTTTTTGTTTGTACCAGTGGTGGACTGTCAGATAAGTGAGGGACTGCAACATTAGGATCTGTGTTTATGTGATCTTGTCTCCATGCAGTTGAGAGAGCACTACTGGTTTCTGCCATCACTGATACTGTTATATTTGACTGTTTACCATGTTGGTCAACAGTTAATTTTTAAAATATACAGCAAGGGTATCTGAAGTTTGTTTTATTTAATTGATGAGAGACCTCCCCACAGTGTAGAGGGAAGTTGCTCCCTGCAGTGTTGACAGTGCTGTACTCTTGGTGTCACGTACACCTGTCGAGCTGAATTATAGTCTTTGGCAAGTGTTTTGGCAGCTTGCTTACATCCCAGAGTTTAAGAGTGATGGTGGTCATATCACGGGCAGATAAGTTTTCCCGTTACAGGCCTGGTGTGGCCCAGAGGGTGGGTAGAGTTATAGCTCTACTCTTCCATGACCGCGGCACTAGAGGAGGGTGAGTGGTCAGCAGCACGCCCCGGTCACACTTTACCCCCGGGAAAGACCTGGTACCCATTTTACACGAGGTTGGGTGGGCCCCAGGGCCGGTTTGAACAGGTGGAAAATCTCGTCCCCACCAGGATTCGATCCTTGACCGTCCAGCCCGTAGTCAGTCGCTATACCAACTGAGCTACTCGGCCCACATCACAGGCAGTTGGAGGAAACAGATATGCCTGCAGCAGGGTTATCTTTGTTCCTAGAAACTTGAATTTGTGTTCTTACCTCAGTATATCATTTTATTGCATTTAATACCTCCTTGGATATGTGGTTCTGTGCACTGTATGCTGCTGCTAACTACTGTCAACTTTAGAGTTTCTTTCTCAGACAATGCCATAATAGTTTGCTGTATGTACTTCTTTAATTAATAGCGAGCAACATAATAGTCTGCACTCCTTGTAACCAACTGACCAACCTAACACCTTTTGTAGTACCTCCTTTGGAGCAACTGAAATCTGATCTTCGTACTGTACTCATACTTTTGATCACAGCTGTGTGGTGGTAGCTTGACATTAATGTGAGAAGCCAAGCCAGTATTCCGTATTGCAGTAGTGGTGGAATGGCCTCACATTTCATGTTGATGTACTTAATGGATTCTGGGGAGGAATCAGTGACTTCCTTTAACATGCTATACAATCATGTTATCAAGGTGACCCAGGGGCATAGATTTCAACAATCAATGCATGTCTTAGTGCAAAATGGTGTCTTTGGCTTCATGTTACGCAGTTCAGTCTGTGAAAATTACTTGAACTTTTAGTGCGGTATTCAGCCGACTGTTCATCTAAAAAGAAAGAGCTGAACAGTGAGTGGTGCAAGAATAGGGAAGTGTAATAGTTAGGGACACGTCATACAGTATGACCTCTGCAGTTTGCTGGGGTGGCATTCTGCAAATCCCCTAAAATAGATCATGTAGTTGGTAAACTCAAGTGTAGGGGTAAGTTTCTCCACTCCCATCACTACTCATCTGAGCATACTAAGTTGCCTGTTCCCTGAAACACGTGAAACATATAAGTAGGCCAGATGGAGGGTGGAATATAAAATGTGTGTGGACTATGGCCACAGCCACTGGATGTCACAGCTGAAGGAATGGTATACAGGAGAGGGAAACCATGAACTTTGTGGGAGAAAAATTCAAAGTTGGAGTGGAATTATGATACTGTACTTGGCGAGTTGCTCCTCAAACAGTAAAGCATTTGTCATGGAACTGTCATGTAGGTGATCTAAACTCTTGGTCACTCACATACAGACGTGCCTTCATGAATTTCCACCCATATATGAACAGTTCTTTGTACCTTTGGTACATGACAGCTCATGGCAATAATGAAATTCTCCCAAGATCACTTTTTTTAAACCGTTGATGTAAGACACCAGTCAGAGGTTCAAGTTTACTTTTTTAAGGGGGAACAGGTGAAAATAAAAGTCACACGCACCCCTATTCTTATCTCTCAGTACATAAACTTCAATAACCACTGTCAAAATTCCATCAACCCATATTTTAACCAACAGCAGTAGTTTGGTAACTATGCCCCAAAGTTCTTAAAATTTGAAACAACAATATGCCAGCAGATGAACACCTATACTCCTTTAAAGGAATGGGCATCCAAAACTAACAGTCTGCAAACAGGCAAAGTGCAAACCCTCTCACACATTGTTCCATGTTGCCACTCAAAAACTTGAAAATTCCTCTACTAAAAAACGCTATGTTCATGGCAAACTGGTATTTAATTTAAACAGGAAAAAACATGCCAAATTTACACATTCAAAAAGACAGGAAGTATTACATGGAACCAATCCAAATTAGGCACTATGCACATCAGAATTTCGAAAGTACACATGATCAGCTATCAAATACAAAATGTCCAACACCACAATCTGCTTCCTACTACCCAATTTCTAACCCCAACCTAAATAACAGAACAGACTTCGACTTTTATGTGGTTTATTTTTCCAGCTACATTTTTTATCATTTTTAGTGAAACGTATGAACACTGCAAAACTTTCATAACACATTACTGATCTATACAACGAAGCTTTAATGCACAGTGCTGAAATATTTTACAGTAGTAACAGTTCACCAAACAACTATTATTTCTATGTCTCTACACTTGCCTACATTTCATACACATTTTTGATAGCCAATTCCGGTTGGTCATAACCAAGTTCTTCAGGGGTGCTGACCCCCAGCTCATCTAGAGTTGGTCGAATCTCCTGAATAATATATGGGTAAATTTCTTTGACGCGGGTCCCACACTTCGACTTTATGGCCTCCAAGAACCTTACAGCCAAAGCGAAGTCGCTAACTCGACGACATGCTCGAAGGGCAGCATTGATGATTTTAGGTTCTGGCACAAGATCCATACCAGCCAGGTCGTTCATCGCTTTGCGAATCTCCCAACCATCGATGTCTTGTCTATTGAAGTAGGCTTCATACCTACTGTCGAATTCATCGTCTGTCTCTGTTGCATGGTGAGACATTAAACGAGCAGGTGCAACTGATGTACGTCCAACATTTTGCACGGCAGCACTTCGAACTACAGAATTGATACGGCAGACCACAGTTCTTAGCATTTTTGCAGCCGTTCGATATGAAACCTACGGACTCCTTTTCACCTTTTCCTTCGCTAACGAACCCAACCTTTCCTGCCTGCGCTAAGTACAAAGATAAAGATTTCAAGATGGCAGCGATGCGTTAATTTCCGGTCATGGATGAGACGACGCACCGGGGTTTCGGGATCAGACTCTGCTCGTCAGTGATGGAGGATATGGCCGTCCAGTGTATTTTAAAAGTAACGAAGGCCTTTATTACAATATTCATACTTCAGTAATAAAAGAACGGTGATTACATAAAATTAAATTAGGAATATTATATAATAAATAAATTACTTAAACAAAGAGGAACTTTGAGTAAAGTACTTCTTGTGTGTTTGGCCATAAATGAATGTCTACAGCGCGGTAATTCATCCCTAAAATAGATCAAAACGAAGTTCGGCTTCGTAAATTATTTGCTGAAACCTTGTCATAAAATACGAATTAAATTTTGGGTGTATTGTGTATTCCTCACTAAGGTGTCAATTTTCCGACCAAACACAACCATGCAGATCTAGTATGTTTGTCTTTTATTATTCATTACAATACGTTCCGGCTGTCGATATCGGAGGTCATCAGGTAGGTGTCAGATATACAAAAAGAATATAAAGGGAGAGAGGCTTTCAAACGCGAAGTACGTAGCTGTCACCTTACGTTGTACACAGTCTACTACGTTGCTTATATTAACTTAAAATCTCCGGACTGCGCTGTTTTCGATACACGGAAAAAAGTCCAGCTTCGTCCCCTTTATTTGGAAACGTATGGAGTTAAAAAAACAAGCGATATAACTCGAGAGTTCCATTTCAAGGTTATCACAATCCAAGACGTGAGTATTTACGTCAATATTTGTACTACGCTAAATATCACTTTTACAAACATAAACTGCGAAGGTTTTTCCATTACGCATTTTTTATATTTTTATCCTTTATTCTTTTTATCATACTTTACTTTGATTTTATCTCATTTATATTACAGTTTCACAATGATTATATCTAAGGAATTGTGTAACATAATTAAGTATTCATTTTAATAATATTATTCCGTTTTTTTTAAAATAATATGTTTATAATTCGTACCACTGTAAAGAGAAACCTCTCTCCCTTTGTATTATTTTTGTGTATCCGACATCTGGACAGCCGAAACATGTTGTAGTGAATAATAAAAGACTAATAAACTAGATTTGTATGGATGTGGTTAGTCAGACACTTACACTTTATATGAATTGAAATTGTTACGGGCGTGTACCTGGATAGTATGATTCCTTTTAAAACTATTTGTGTTTTAATCCTTAATATTTATGAGAACACTGATAAAAACATTTGTGTCTATTATAAGACAAGAAAATGTTATATGAGCGAAACACTACCTCATATCGCATCTGTCTCACATATGGGTGCCACATATTTCTACAACCACAAACCAGCACATAAAAACAGTAGTAACTTCCGGTACTCTGGTTGGTCATCGAACTGTAGAAACATTTATGCACACGCAGATTTTGCTTGTGTTTGCAGATTTAATATTATTTGCGTATTGTTTTATTTTCCTGAGGTGGTGGTAGTAGTAGTGGCAGTAGTGATAAAGATGATGGGGTATTTCCCATTCACAGATCTTAATAATTCACCGATTTTGATCAAAATACTTATAATGTGTTAATGGTAAACTTTCTCGGGGCCTGGTCCCCATTGAGTGACCCTTACCTTCTACCGTTACATTTATACACAGATGAAAATTGATCCTTACTAGATAAGACTGTGGTGCGAGTCGTGCTAGAAAGGTGCTAATACCAACTGTAATAACCTGTACAATACATTTTCAACACAACTTTATTATTATTATTAGTAGTAGTAGTAGTAGCCAATCTTATAGCAACTTGAGAACTACGATCTTCTGGGCTATTACGCAGCTTAGTGACGGAACCCTTACAATAACTTGTCATTATGCTGCTGTGAGATAATGTCACTAATTTTAATAATAACAAAGTTGGGTTGACGTTCTTTAGGACAGTACGCTGTTACAATTAGCGCAACAAAGAGCCTAACGGGCAAACTAAGTATTATGTAGTCACAGATAAACTAACCGGTAGCAATCTGTGACCAGAATCTTATCCATGACTGAATTGAAAGGACGTGAGTATATGGGGTGTAATGATGGCGGTGTTTGACGTGTGGTATGGTGGATGATTTTTACCAAAGGCTCTAAGTTCATGTACCACTGAGATGTTTATACTAAAGTGAAACATTTAATATAGTAATGGATCACCGAGCAAGAAAGAGAATTAGAGAAGTTAAAAGGAAAGCGAGACCAGGTTAGGTTCCTTAAAATATCAGTGTATTTTCTGGATGCTTGAATCCGGTTAAATGAGAGCTTGGTCCACAGTTAAGCCCGTTATAATTCTGCTTACCATTACAGTAACTTTCTCGAAGCTTATAATGTAATGAACTTAGTACATGCTCAAATTGATGCTTAACTGTAATTACGTTCTGGTTTCAATTCTGTGTATGAGTCCCCGAAAGTTTACTGCACGTTTTAAGTGAAAGCACCGGACAGCACACAGAAGCACAGTTTCATCCCAGCTTTCGTGTTTGCAGCACATTTAAATGTGTTTGTTAACAAGAATTTACATCACGAAATGTGTTTGTGATGACGTAATGGCGGCAGTCGTATGACGTTAGCAAATACACTGAGTTTTTGGTAAACGGTTCTAACTTGATTAGAAAAGAAGATGCGTGGATGGTTGAGGCGGTATTTAATTTTACCAGAGAAAACTTTGTAAACCAGTGAAAATTTAGTAATGAGGCTGTGCTTAATCTTAATGACCAGCCTAAGGAGAGTTCAGTATGTTGAAGGTGGTGTGACTAGATGTGAGAGTCATTTCTTACGCTTAAGTTTGTATCTGTGCCAAACATGACATTGTTGAATTTGTGGCTTTTATGTCAGTAGGTGCTAGTGACATTTCTTGAAGTGAAGTATTATGACTATATTTACCAAACCTAAGTTTCTCTGTAAATATTGTATTACAAATTTGCATTCAGTTGCTGTTGAAACAGCTGTTTATTAATATTACTGTTAGATCTTTAAAATATATGGCAACATATTTCCACCCACTTTTTTAAGTCATCTTCAAGCCAATATTTCACGCAAAATAAATTATAGGTGCATCTGCAACTTGCATGTGGAATACAAGCATTACATTGTTACAATAATTATATAATGCGGTAGTTTAATGTAGTATTAATAAATTTTAATATTGGGGATTTCTGATTCTCTGCAGTATCTGCTTTTAGGATTTTTGTTCCCTGTGGTATACTGTATAATTGGTGTATTTGTGGGTGAGTGTACTTGATGCTGATTTTTGTGTTGCAATGGATTGACAACATTTTTCCTGTTGGATTTGTTCGAAGCTCCCCATTGGAAATTTATGGTTACTTCAGGTTGTCACATAAATTGTGGGAATTAGTCAAGCTTGAATGTTAGTTTTGTTTGGAACTTTCTCACAGCAAGGTTTTAAAACACACTTAGGTGTTATGGAGTCATGAAAGTGTGTCAGGCTGTGACATTTTTTGTGTGAACCCTTTGTAGTGTCACAATGGGATGGACTGAAGATGCCCTTGACTTTGTTTTGTTGTGTGAAGATTGCTTCTGCCCAGCCATAATTGACTGCTAGGAATTGTATTGTCTTGCACAAGAGGTATACTGTATTTTCTGGCTGTGATGTTGTGTCATGTATAGACTTCCAGGTGTCGGAGTTGTTTCCTCATGTGAGAAGGCTTAAGTTAGTGGTAGATGATATATTGGCTTTGCCGGTTGCAACCAAGTGAGGTGAGATTCATGTGTTGTGTGACTGGAACTTAAACGTGACTGCTGTAACTACTAAACAGATTGCAGTCTGCTAAAAATTGATGTTGAAAATTGTAAAATGCTAATAAAAGAATGAGCTATTATATTGGTGGCTTGAGCTAGTACTTTTAAGTCTGACAAATGTAGGTTACTTACTTACTCCATGGTGCAGAGTACTTCTTGAGAAGCTAACTGGTTTGCAGCTAGTCAAGAAATTCCCCACATTTCACGGAACCCGAAGGTTCATTACCGCACTCACAAGCACCCACCACCTGTCTCTATCCTGGGCCAGCCCAATCCAGTCCATATACCCAC
>Ga0123354_10019372_pt1 | contig 10688 bp, 7 predicted proteins | sample TergutLab28metaG_2_FD_97872 | JGI IMG/M metagenome (GOLD analysis project Ga0123354, IMG submission 97872) | Labiotermes labralis P4 segment gut microbial communities from Petit-Saut dam, French Guiana - Lab288 P4 | ecosystem: Host-associated > Arthropoda: Insects > Digestive system > Gut ...
CTTCACTTCCAAATTTCAATGCTGCTTTAGCTGTAATGTTGTGAATTCTTAACTTTGTTTCTTTGTTCATTTGTTTTCCAAAATTTCTCCGTATAGCTCCGTTTATTTTGTTGTATGTTTGCACTTTATCTTCTAAATCATTTCCGTATTCTGATATGCGATACCCCAAGTATTTGTTGTAAGTCATCAGTCATAAATATGAAAATCTTTGAAATTATGGCCGATAAAAATAGTGTATAGGTAGAGAATGTCTATTGAAGTAATAACTTATAGACAGTGCTAAAATAAAACAACGCCGACAGTACTAACAGATACTTACGACTAGAAACAGAAGTGCGATTGCTAACCAGCAGCATTACATGAAGTAAAACAAAAGTATTTCGGTAAACTTTTTTTTTAATAACAAGGACTCTCGCGATTTAGAACCTTCAAAATATTAAAGTGTCTAACAATCAATACAAGTAAGAAAACTTAGTCCACTCCTCTCTTGCTTTGCCCTAGCGCAATGTTGAGCATACGTTAATCGCACAAGGGTAATTAGTAGCTACCCTGCGCGGGCCGCACAAAAATGTTTAATGAGAAGTGTTGTTTTAGGAAAGAAATATTTTATAAAAATCAATTAAAAGACTAAAATTATTTGTAACTAACTATTACTAAAATACAGCTATCATTTATTTTTAAAACTTACGCTCCTTTTTAAGGAAGGAAGATAGTGAATGAGGAGATTTTTGTGTTTCTTAGACACCGATGTTTGTAAAGAAATACATGAAATTCCATCCCTAAATTATTGTGAAATATACACGTAGTAATAATTATTAAAACTTAAAACTGAAAGAGCAAAGAGGATGGTGGAACCTACCACTCCGTTGTTTTTCTCACTCCCCAACCTCCTCCGCTGTAAAGTTTCCAACAAACAATATTTTCCCATGCAATATTCACAAATTCCTTTACAAATTAAACATTGTCTACCAAATTTTCCTACGCATCGTGAGATGTTCACCATAACACTCAACGAACTGTCCTTCATTCTGATGGAGGAGCCTATGTTACATTTGTTTGAAGATTCTAACGGGCCGCAGACATAACTTCGGTGGATTACACGCTGTTCGCGGACAGCACGTTGCAAAACACCTTTTTATACTAATATCATCAGCGCAGTTCAAGACAACCACGAAGTCCTGGAATTTTATTGCCTAAATCAGGTCACACTTGCCATATGAACGAAAGCATACGGTGGCTTTACAAGCCACTTATTTTCTGACTTTATCTACAGCCCTCTCTTGTTGTATCTCTCAAGACCTCTTGATGAAAAAAACAATATAAACCACGAATAAAAATGCAGCCCTCTTTTGGCAAAATGTGCTTGTATATGATGATTTCGGTGACGACGATAGTGAATATCATCATCGTCATCATCATAATTAGTGATCCTCTTTGTAAATATTAATTTTATCCACAAACAACCCAAATGAATATGACAAAAATCCAAAGCCAGCTACAAAGTCGTAATGGGTTTATGTAATGATAATATCAGACTGTTATACAGTTTCGTTTCCTGAAAATAACACAGCTGATAGAAAAACGCATACTGAAATTAAAATAACATTGAAAGAAAGAAACCCGCTTTCTTATAATAAAACAAATGAGATGCGCTAATTTCTCAAATTTATTTTTGGTATAGAACTCTACATATTTCGGACATGTTTTCTGTCCATCATCAGGAGTCTAGTACTGTATACACAGCAATAGGTATATGTCATACAGGTTATGCTGACTGCTTGCTATCAGGGTCCTGATCCCGCTAGCAAGCAGTCAGCATAACCTGTATGACAAATACCTATTGCTGTGTATACAGTACTAGACTCCTGATGATGGACAGAAAACATGTCCGAAACATGTAGAGTTCTATTCCAAAAATAAATTTTAGAAATTAGCTCATCTCATTTGTTTTATTATAACAATATATCATGATGCACGGTCTTCCGAATGTCGAAAGAAATGCGTAGTTCTAAAAGCAACGTCCTCCCATCTAACTTCCAAAACGCTGAACGCCCGGCAAACAAAGAGTTTTTTCATGTACAGTGCGTCATTTTACACGCGTGGCAGCCTGGACTGGTGATGAAGGAAATTACATGACACGTGTTTCATGTTGGTAATGAAATTATTTATTCCTAAACATAATGGAACATTTGAATAAATTAGCTGCAAACTCTACATCACAGTTCAGCGGTATTCGCTTTCATCCTTCTGCAATGGAAGCAGAAAGTCAGTTTGCTATCCGGCCCGCGTACTGGTTGACCGGTTAATGCTATGATCAACTCTCAAATTATGAAATCCTTCTAAATAGTACTTGAAGATTACTCCCTACCACACCTACACAAGTCTCACCGCGTCGCAATTAAGAATTTACACAATCGTTGTCTATCTTCAGAACTATGTGAATATCATAAACATAATGTATGTTAAAATACAGAGCTTTAGATTAAAAAAAGCGACACACATAACCCTAAATTTTTTTAAATAATGTGCAAAATTCTGTGTACAATCTTGTATCTTTCAGTTTGCTATCTAAAATATAAATTAAGATACACAGAACTATAATGTTGTCTGTTGATTTATACGGGTGTGAAACTCAGTTTTTCGCGTTGAGGAACGTAGACTGAGGGTGTTTGAGAATTGAGTGTTGAGGATATTTGAGCCTAACAGGAACGAAATAACAGGGGAGTGAAGAACACTATATAATGAAGAATTTAATGATTATTACTCCTCGCCACATATTATTCGGGTGATCAAAACAGGAAGAATGAGATAGGAGAGGCATGTGGCAAGTATGGGTGAAATGGAAGGTACATACAACCCGAGGGAAAGATACAACTTGGAAGACCCAGCCGTAAGTGGGAGAATAATATTTAAACGGATCTTCAAGTAGTGGGATGGGGAGCATGGACTGAATTGATCTAGCTCAGGACAGGAGGGACAGCTGTTGGGCTCTTGTAGATGCGGTAATGAAACTTCAGTTTCCATAAAATGCAGGACATTTCTTGACTAGCTCAGTACATGTTAGCTTTTCAAGAAAACTCTGCTTCATGTAGTTGGTTAGTTAGTTGTCAGTTAGTTTGTTTGATTGTTAATTGGGTATAAAAAGATTTTCAAGGGGTAAGGGACCTAGCGATAAATGCTTGCCGAAAAATTCCGTGTCATTACTACTTCCAAATTTTCACCCAGTTTCTTCAGTTTATAAACAATTAGTGATCTTAAACACGCTACGTCACAGAACATTAATATGCACTGCACGTGTGACACCATTTAGAGACGTGACATTACATATAGTTAAAATAATGTGTTGTTCTTGTGTGTTTGGATCTGTGTTACAGCCCACTCCAATGTATTACTTCCGCTGCCCCTTTGCTTGCGTCATTCCACTAAAATATTACAGCCCCCTCCCTCACAAACCGTTGCTTCCGCTTGTACCTTTCCTCCACTTTCTCTCCCTCAAACATTCCCCCCAACGCCTAATTCTGAAACGGTCTGTCCCAGGTATTCACGCGCGCGCAAAATCACTTTCCGTCTTGTACATTCACGTTGCAGCAGGTTTGGTCTCTCTTCAAACGTAAACTAAAAGCAAAGTTGCCCCGTTACCGCCATGAAGACGTATGGAGGACAGGAGGTATAGATCCACTCATTCTTAAATACGGCAGTAGATTGAAGTAAGTGGTCATATTCGGGCCCCGGCCACTTCACGCTGGGGGAAGGAAACTTGTTTACCCATTGTAAAGCACGGGATTTGAAGAGGTGAATCTCCTGCCGCCACCGGGAATCTAACCACGATTCGTTGGTCTTCCAGCCTGCAGTCTGTCCATTTTATCCATTACACTACCCGACGGTCTCCCTTAAGCTTCTATAATTTTGCGCATATTTTAGCTTCACGGCTTTTTGTTGGTAATGTGTATATATTATCTTGATAGAGGAGCGTGTGATTGGGAGCGTGGATGGATTTATCCGAATCAGAACAGTATCAAGGGGGTGGACTGTTGTGAACACGGTAATGAAACGCCCGATTGCATAACAGGTTGGAGACTTCTTGACAACGTTATGGACACTATCAGCTTATAAAGGAACATTTTCTCCATACAGTTACATAATTAATTCTAACTTCTGTTCTGAAATGTTTAAAACATTCGCAATTCGTTTTAAGTGAAGACGTCACGAAGTGCTCTAATGAAGTATACAATAAATTCACAAATACACGTCAGCATAACAAATATTTATTGGAGCATATAGGCTACATGTTTCGACCTGTTAACAGGTCATCATCAGGTCTCCAGCAGAATAAGTCAAAGGTGCTGTTAAGAAACTGGGATCCCAATATTTTTTACAGTTGTAAACAAATATAAAATCCGGTATTGGATAAATAATGATACATACATTATCTAGTTAAAACAATTAAAACATGAGTAGGTATTCTGCTGGAAGCCTGATGATGACCTTTTAACAGATCTAAACAAGTAGCCTATATGCTCCAATAAATATTTGTTGTGCTGACGTGTATTTGTGAATTTAATTTATATTTGCAATTCGTGCTGAAAAAAAATTTCATGTTCCGACGTTTGTGAGTGAGTTTCTATGCTCAGCACAGTACGTCCCATGCTTTCTGACATAGTACTGTGCTGAAGGATATAAAGAAATAGCAAACAGCCGTCGAATTTCCACGAGTATAACATATAAAACCACCAGCAGCTTATACAAAACGTTGCCTAATTTCTACACATTTGGTTCTTCCCATACGAAATGGCTGCATTAAGTTTTGTAAGTATTATTTTAAACTCCTGTTTCTACTGTAGACTTCAACATGCCTATGTGTTACCGGTCCTAACGCCAGTAACAAACACCACCTTCCTGTCACAGGGACAATACTTAATGGGCTTACGACGCGTCCATGCATTCGCAAACATGTCCGGTGAAACACAATCCAAATTTAAAACACTGCAATTCGATTTCACCAGACAGCACGTGGAAATTGCTGCACAATGGCTTCGCATGACGTAGATTGACACTAGATATACAGAACGTTATTACGACTAAAAAAAAAAACATCGACCTGTCGTTCAGAGCTCCATCCAACTTAACTTCTGCCATGACGAGAGATATATGAAAAACCACAGCAACGTCAGACATTCTATAAAACCTCGGTATTGGAACTTACAATATATTGGGCTGCATTGCAGTATATAATTGCTACTAGTTAGGTTTCTTTATTATTTTACCCCGTACAGATATTCCATGAAATACTAAAATTATTTTATAAAATCTTAGAATTAGACCCATCGCCAGGCCTGTATTCACAAATAAAGGAAGGAAAACTTGTAGAGTTTTATTCCAAAAATAAATTTGAAAAATTAGTGCATCTAGTTGGTTTTATTACAATAATTTACAAGATGCACGGTCACCTGAACGTCAAAATCGAAGGAAGTAATGTTGAAGACTGTACCTGAGAGACAAAAAAAAAAGTAGAAAAATATCGAGGATATCCAATAATAAAATATCCGAAAATAATTTGTAATAAATTACTGTCGGTACATTTAATGGCATCAGGAGCATATAATCAGCGCAAAATTTGTCACATTATATGGTTTATATAAAGAATGCACTATCATCATTCTTTTCCACTTAGCAAGCAGCCGTTTCTATTTTTCTGTTCACAAACAACACGGAACTGTTCAGTTCGCCTCGACTTTTCCGCTCTGATGCCCTGTTACTGCAGAAACTGCAACATTTTCTTTCATGTTCCACAAGACAGTCACAGTTTTTAAAGTACGTTCTTTCGTCGAAAAGATAAAAGCGAGTTTTGTATATCGTCGTACTGTGCGCGATTGTATGTGTGTTTTGTGTAGGAATGTGTGTCTGTGTTCGCCCATTTCAACTTTCGCATCATTCGACCGCCACAAAATGTTGTATGAATAATAGTCTTCAGCAGGACGCTCAAAAGCCGCAGTTTTTAATTTCCTATCAGTAGAACCAACGCGGCGAACGGCTTAACTTGTCGCGCAGGAGCGACACTGAGACAAAACTGCACTCGAGAATCCTAAAATTATTCAAGGCAAGAGACGTTGCAAAATATGCAAATTTGACCAATAAATCTGCCAGAATGTGAGGTGGTTCATCCCGTTGTGTACATAATACAAATAAAAATTCATAATATATTTCAAACAAAAAATCCTGTACAAAGTGATCAGCTAGAAGTATCAGCCTGTAACAAAGCCATCATGAGGCTGCATATAAAAACTGTAGTTGTGAATTAGTGGAAAATAAATTACAACTATGACTCCCAATCTTATATGTCTACAGCAGCTTCACCAATCCAACTGCGTTCGTCTCGGCCTAAACCAAGCTCACATATATCATTTCGTGGATACAAACTTTTCAAGACACAGCTACATCAACTGTCAATTGGTGACATAATTAAAACTGAAATGAAAAATTTCAATTTGTATAGCAAACATAATATAGTTGTTGATTTTAACATTGTTATTCTTATTTGCAGCCTCATGACGGCTTTGTTACAGGCCGAAACATGTAGCTGATCACTTTGAATAATGAGTTATGTTTGATTGAAGGATAGTAGTGTTTTATTACAATTTTTAAATCATTTTAACAATATGGCGGTAGTGCGAATATGTTCTTTGTCTTTCTTTCAGATTGTGATATCTAATTAACCAATGGCGATACATAAAATATAAAATGTGCCAAAGAGATAGTTCATAAACACGCCTACATAGGGATATTGTGTCTGTGTCAACACTACAAATATATCCAACAAATTTAAAGTACAAGAATAAGTTCCTTCTAAAAGAGGAATGTACGCTAACAGGTACTTACGACTACAACTTCATGCAATATGACAGTAAGTTTATCTCAGTAATTAACCAACTTGATGTAAAACAAAAATGTTGTGTATAAAGTTGGTTAATTACTGAGATAAATATACTGAGATGCACGGTCAGCAAAACGTCAAAATAACAATAAGGTTTGCGGCTTGTGACCGGAAATCTTACATATATACATGTAACAATACCTGTATTAAACCTGTCTCCATTAGTATATTCTCTATACCTTTGTTATACACCGAGTGTACTTTACTTCAGTAATATTTGACCTTTGAGCATAAAGTCTCCTTAACTTCCTTTCCATTTCACCACGATATCGTCTCTGATGTGGTTGTTACGGTTCGTCAGATGTTTGTTTATCTATATTGTGACATTTTCCTTCACAATCAAATATACCTACGGTTAGTCGAATTTGCCGACTTCCTGATTCTCCTTGTACTTTTCATTCCTGAGACTTCACTACGTAAACACATTACGAAACAACTTCTGTCGATATCCCCTCTACAGGTACCCTATCTGTTTGCCTTCATCATCAGAGATTTACTTCCTCTTGTTGACTGATTGATGGTAAGTTATGTAACGACAACCTGGGCGCTATTTTACATTACAATATGCTAAAATATGATGATTCCAGTCTCGTAATTGGAAGCGGCTAGGGAAGAACAAGTCTTGCCTTTCTTCAAAGTGAGTTTATGGACTTTCGTCCAGATGGACTGAATAAAATCGCTAATAACCTCAGTGCTGGTTCGTAGGTGTCGCGAAGGCAAGTTACAGGCATTTCCACACATGGCAACTTCCTCCGTGGTTCCATTTATACATACAATTCCACAAATACTTTCAATCATTCATAATGCTCATGTTGAAGGACATAGCAGCAATAACTGTTCAAAATGTATCAGGATGTTAACACTCACTCAGCTGTCACTGTAAATTTATTCACTTCGGTGATGAAAATCGCGAGACCGATACAATTTAAATCGGCCTTCAAACTTTGCGAATCAACACGCGTGTAAAGCAGACCGATCATTCGCGTCGGTCACGACTAGTACAGCTCTCACAGAACTGGGTCTAAGTTCCTGTTTTTGAATTCTCTGCGTATAAATGATTTCCCCGTCTTCAATAAGTACCTTCAACCGAGAAACTGGGTATTAAGTGTCTGCTTTGGTAGCTATTTTTTTGCATGATGTAGGTATTACATGTTTTGTAGTCATTCATTGTGGTTTCCATCATGCCTTATTCATTCATTCATTCAATCATTCATTCATTCATTCACTCACTCATTTAGTAGTCTGTCTTACGACAGGTTCAACGCCTCTACCAAAGCGAGCTCTCCATATAGTGCGATCTAGAGCTTCCTCCTTCAAATGAGAGTACCCTCTCCTTTCCTTAAGGTCATGCAGTAGTTTCCTATGCCTTATTCCTCGTCTTCTTGTTACTTCTATCACCCCCTTCCCTTTTATCTTTCCTTCAGTAACTCATGTTTTAAAAATTCAATATGAACTTAATTTTGCTCTTTCGAATGTTCCTGTTTCCCTTTCTTAAAATATCCATGCTTGACTGCCATACTGCTTCTCCTGTGGCTTCATCGATTACTTTTGTTGTATAATCATACCTGTGGGCACCTTTCTCAAAAATAATATTTATCTAGCTGCAAGACCGTAAAGTCGTTTCCAGCGATTTCCTACGTGAATAAATATGATAAGCTGTCTTCTTAGATGCTTACGTTTGTTCGATTGTTTTACCCTTTCACTGTTTCAAACACATTGTTGCATATTTTTAAAGCTGTCCTTGTGTCTCAGCATTATTGAACTGATGTAGCACAAGTTTCAAACAAATCCTGACTGTTATTATCTGTGAGTGAATGCAGAACAAAGTTGTTGTCGGCCGACTCCTGGCACATACACGCAAGTACACAGATAGTCCGACGGGTAAAATTTAACCCTCAGACCGAACATGTCAGACCCATATATGTGCAGTTAGTTGTAAATTTAGTTCATGACAGTTTGTGGTTACAGAAATCATGTTACGCCCCATACGGATGGAAAAGACAAAACTAGAATTTCAAGTGACGGGCGAAATCTCTATTTCATAATGAAATATCTGGTTCCAACCCCGTTAACACTTCGAACTGAGTGGATAGTGCTGCCTACAACCTTGTTAGAAGACCACAGTCAGTACTGAAATCCTCTCTCTTGTTATGAGCACTGGAGAAACTTCGTAACAAAGACTGTGAATTATCTTCTTATCCAATCGTCTTAGCTGCGAGAGCAGACAGTAAGCCGGTGTCCTGTATTAACATTCAAATGTATGCTGATTAAGAAGAGAATCTGAATATTCTATTTCATATTACGTGACTCTTCAAGTCAGTGATAACGTAAGGTAAAGGGGCCAAATCAACTTCATTACCTTCGCCACTGATAATTGGTAGTAATTTTAAAATAACGTTTCAATCCAATGTAAGCAATCACAATTAAAATGGAATAAAATTATATGATTAAAGGACAATAATTATACAATTTCAATTAGGCCAAAGTTCAAGTTCATTCTTCAAAGTAAGAACTATAAAATAAAAGATAAAGCCTATATGTACCAAAACGATTTTGTACGTAGTCTTATGACATGAATATTTGATGTGAGGACAAAACATCAAATCGCTACGATTTTGAGTGTTCATCAATGCCTGACACCGAACTGATTTACTAATAGTGGGTTGTGTTTTTCAAAGACCATTATATCCTAAATAGGATGAAGAAGGCCTGAATTTCTACAGTATCATTAAATTCAAGTAACGTGATGAATATCTCACGTATTTGATGACCCTGGCAATATTAACATACGCTCCATTTATATTGTGGGGTTCTTAAGTCGTTATTTAGACATACGCAAGTGAGGGTAGAGCGGGCATCACCGCGTAGTGAGGGCTTCAGAATATCTGCTTCACGCCAAACATTATTAGGGTCGTTAAATGAAAGGGGGCAGGAGGGGCGGAGCATGTGGCACGCGTTCGAGGGAAGTTTGTGGAAAAACTGGAAGGAAGAAAAGGGATTACTTTAAGGGCCTCGGAGTGGATGGGAGGACGATATTATGGCGGATTAGAGGGATGCGGCTCAGGATAAGGAAAATGAGCAAGCTCTTGCAAATACGGTACTGAATTGTCGTGTTCCGTACATTGCAGAGAATTTCTTGACTGCTTAAGGAGCTATTGGCTTCTGAGGAATTACTTTCTCCACAAGATCGACACTGCTCAATGGTGTGAGGTCATCATGTACATTCCTCTTGAAACTGTTATTTTGCTCTTTTTCTTTACAACGAGGTTCTGTAATTCACACAGGCCTGCTTTGGCATAGCATATTTCATTCGCGACAACACACCACACACACACAAAACACACTACACACAAACACAATAAACCACACACACAAAACACACTACACAAACACAACACACCACACATACTACACACCACACACACAAAACACACCACAGGCACACTACACACCACACACACTACGCACACAGTACACCATAAACACAACACACACCACACACACACTACACACCACACACACACTACACACACAATACACCACACACACACACACAACACACCACACACCACACACACTACACACCACACACACACACACACACACTACACCACACACACAAACACACAACACACAACACACCACACACACAACACACCACACACACTACACACCACACATACACTACACACCACACATACACTACACCACACACACACACACACACACACACCACACCACACACACTACACACACA
>Ga0123354_10019374_pt1 | contig 10687 bp, 10 predicted proteins | sample TergutLab28metaG_2_FD_97872 | JGI IMG/M metagenome (GOLD analysis project Ga0123354, IMG submission 97872) | Labiotermes labralis P4 segment gut microbial communities from Petit-Saut dam, French Guiana - Lab288 P4 | ecosystem: Host-associated > Arthropoda: Insects > Digestive system > Gut ...
GAATACTGATATGATTTGTTTGGTAATTTATCGATATGTTTAAATTTTTAAAGTCAGGTAACGCAAAGTATTTTTCATTTTACTTTCGCCGATTAAAACATCGTATTCCTATTTTATTAGCGATAAGTACTGTTACAGCTTTTTTAGACGGTCTTGGTTTGGCGTTATTTATCCCTTTGTTTCAAATTGCTGAAGCGGGTGAATCTGCGAGTGAAACATTAGGAAATCTTGCTTTTATCGTTGACTTTTTTGAAAATGCAGGCGTAGAATTAACAATAAGCAACTTGTTGGTATTCATGCTGTTATTGTTTGCGTTTAAGGCTTTAGTTGTATATATTTCTGGATTGTACTCTAACAAAATTGGCGTTACATTTATGAAAGATACACGAATTTCTTTAATAGAAAAAATTTGTGATATTTCATATTCAGGTTTTGTCAATATAGATCAGGGGCGGATTCAAAATGTTATCACATCAGAAATAGGAAAAGCAGTAGGAGCATTTTCAGCCTTTTTGGCAACAATAATGTCGGCAATTATGGTCGTTGGATATTTAACTTTAGCATTTTTAAGCAACTTCCAGTTTGCTCTGTTAATAACAATAGCGGGGGTTTTGAGTAATTTTATTTTCCGAATTATCAATAAAAAAGTTGAAACGGCATCTTTGATGCAGTCATTATTAAGCAACGGATTACAGGGAAGGATACTTGAAGCGATATTTAACTACAAATATTTGAAGGCGACAGATTTAATAACTAAATATCGTACAAAATTAGTCGATTTTATAAGCGAAGCAGAAAAATTATCTTTAAGAATGGGAAAACTTGGCGCAATTTCAGTATCTATTCGCGAGCCGATTATTATGTTATTTATATGCGCTATTATTTTTGTACAAGTAGTTTACATGGGTGTTTCAATAATGACTATGGCTTTAAGTCTGATGTTTTTTATGAGATCATTAACAGGATTAATTTCTGTGCAGACTTCCTGGCAGCAATTTCTTTCAGGTTCGGGAGGAGTTCGTACAACAGACGCTTTATATGAAGAGTTTAGGCAAAATATTGAAAGTGAAGTTCATAATGAAATTGGCAATTTTAATGATAATATTCAATTTGAGAATGTTACATTTTCTTATGCCCCTCATTTACCGATTGTTTTGAACAATATTAATCTGACGATTAAAAAAAATCAAACTGTAGCATTTGTAGGCGAGAGTGGGTCTGGAAAAACAACAATAGTAAATATGATTGCCGGGTTGTTTTCTCCTGTTACCGGACAAATTAAAATAGATGGAATTTCGCTAACTCCCTCTTTGGTTAGGAGTTTCAGGCAACAGCTGGGATATATCACTCAAGAACCTGTTGTTTTTAATGATACGGTTTTTAATAACGTAACATTTCATGAGCCAATAAATGAAATTACGATGGATAGATTCCGTAAAGCGCTCGAAAAAACCACATTAACATCAATGGTAGAAAATCTTCCCAAAAAAGAAACCTCATTACTTGGCGATAACGGCGTTTTAATTTCAGGCGGGCAGAAACAACGCATATCAATAGCGCGGGAATTATATCGAGACTGTTCAGTTTTATTAATGGACGAGGCTACATCGGCTTTAGATACTGAAAACGAAATTATTATTCAATCTAATATCAACGAACTAAAAGGAAAATATACGATTATAATAGTTGCACATCGGCTTTCAACAGTGAAAAACGCTGATGTTATTTACTTAATTGACAAGGGAAAAATTGAGGCGTATGGTAATTTTGACGAATTATATAACATATCGCCCCGTTTCAAAAAAATGGTTGAACTTCAAGAATTTTCTTGAATAATATAAATAATAGATGTCGAAAAAAAAGAAGTCAAATCAACTCAAATACTTTGTTTTTTATTTTAGCAGATTAAAACATCGCATTCCTATTTTATTAGCTTTAAAGGGATTTGTCGCTTTTTTAGATGGAATAGGTTTGTCATTATTTATTCCATTATTACAAATTACAGAATCGGGAGAATCTTCGAGAGAGACTTTAGGTAAACTTGCATTTGTGATTGATTTTTTTGAAAAGATAGGAATTGAATTGTCAATAGGTAACTTGTTGATTTTTATGCTTTTCTTATTTTCTACAAAAGCAATAATAAACTATGGATCAAGTTTATACTTTGCAAAGATCCGTGTGAATTTTATGAAAAAAACACGAATTGAATTAATTGATGGAATATGTAATGTTTCATATCCGAATTTTGTTAATACTGACTTGGGAAGAATACAAAATGTATTAACAACCGAAGTAGGAAGAGCGATAGGCGCATTTACTTCAATTTTTTCAACTTTGCAGTATGTAGTTATGTTACTTGGATATTTAACTTTGGCTTTTTTAACAAATTTCCAATTCGCTCTGTTAATAACGGTAGCGGGGGTTTTGACTAATTATATTTTTCAAGTTATTGGCAAAAAGATAGAAAGTGACTCTTTGATGAGATCTCTGATAAACAACGGATTACAAGGAAGAGTTCTTGAAACTGTGTTTAATTATAAGTATTTGAAAGCGACAGATTTGATTTCTAATTATCGTAAAAAATTAATTAAATTGACGTCCGAAGCTGAAGCTATATCCTTGAAAATGGGAAAACTAAACGTCCTGGCTGGAGCGATACGAGAACCTATAATCATGCTATTTGTATGCACAATTGTTTTCATACAAGTTGTTCTTATGGGGGTTTCAATGTTAAGCGTAGCATTAAGTTTGGTATTCTTTATGAGGTCTTTAAACTGTTTGCTTTCCGTACAGTCAAACTGGCTGTCATTTCTTGGCAGTTCGGGAGGCGTCCGTCTTGTAAACGCTTTAAATGAAGAATTAGGAAAAAATATCGAAACAAAAGAGCATGAAAATGTGGAAAATTTAAAAGATAATATTCAATTTGAGAATGTTACATTTTCATACTCGCCTGATTTACCCGCTGTTTTAAGTAATATCAACCTGACTATCAACAAAAATCAAACCGTTGCATTTGTTGGAGAGAGCGGTTCCGGAAAAACTACTTTGGTAAATATGCTTGCAGGGCTTTTTATGCCTGTTACGGGACAAATTAAGGTTGATGGAGTACCGCTTACAACTTCAAGGGTAAAAAAATTCAGACAACAAGTAGGATATATAACTCAAGAGCCTGTTGTCTTTAATGATACGGTTTTCAATAACATAACGTTCCATGAACCTAAAAATGAAGATATTATTGAAAAATTTCGCGAAACACTCGAAAAGACAACACTAACTTCAATGGTAGAAAATCTTCCCGAAAAAGAAGCCTCAATGCTTGGCGATAATGGTATTTTGATTTCAGGCGGACAAAAACAACGTGTTTCAATAGCGCGGGAATTGTTCCGCGAATGTTCAATTCTGCTTATGGATGAGGCAACTTCAGCTTTAGATACAGAAAATGAACTTATTATACAAGAAAATATAAACAAATTAAAAGGTAAATATACAATTGTGATTATTGCGCACAGACTATCAACAGTAAAGAGCGCAGATGTAATTTACCTGATAGATAAAGGAAAAATTGAAGCGTTTGGTAATTTTGAGGAATTGAAAGATAAATCGCCTCGTTTTAGAAAAATGGTTGAACTTCAAGAATTTTAGAATGGAAAAATTAATAGATTTACCAAAAATATTGGACAAGAGAGGAAATTTAACTTTCCTTGAAAACAATAACCAGATACCATTTGAAATAAAAAGGGTTTTCTGGACGTATGACGTCCCCGGCGGCGAAATAAGAGGCGGACATGCTTACTGCGCCCAAGAGGAAATAATTATAGCCCTGTCGGGAAGTTTTGATGTTATTATAAAAGATAAAAATGGCGATAATAGAGCATATCATCTAAATCGCTCATATAAAGGACTATATCTTCCTCCAATGACGTGGAAGCATTTGGAAAATTTCAGTACCAATTCGCTTTCGCTTCATATTTGTTCCGAAGATTTTTCTGAAACCGATTATATTAGAGATTATGAACAATTTAGAAAAATGTAATATAAAATTCCCGACAGTTTTTGACTGTCATATTTATCAATTACCGCAAATTAGCGCTGTGTCGGGTAGAATTACTGCATTACATAACAGTATTGACCTCCCATTTGACATAAAAAGAGTTTTTTATCTTTACGACATCCCTGCAGGGCAAGAGCGAGGCGCTCATGCTCATAAGGAGTGTCATCAGTTTTTAATTGCGACCGGAGGTAGTTTTGAGATAACGGTGGAAGACGGAAAGCACAAAAAGACACTGTTTTTAAATCAACCGTTTATCGGATTACACATTCCTCCGGGTATTTGGGCCCATGAGCAAAATTTTTCATCGGGTTCAATTTGTTTAGCGCTTGTTTCTCATCATTTTAATGAATCTGATTATATACGTTCTTATGAAGAATACCTTAAATACCGTGGAATTTGTTGATGGTTACATAGTTAACCCAATTGATTTTAGAACAGGAAGTTTGTTTATTTCACCATTCAGTTCAGATGATATACACATTAACAAACAGATTTGGTTAGAAAGTAAATTAGACGCAGAACCTGTTATTGAACTTGACGGCAAACTATTATCTATAACTCAAAGCGCAACAAAAGCCTTAGAGTTGGTTTTAATAGATTTAAAATTGAAACCCGATGATGAAATATGGATTGTTACATCATCAGGAAACAAGTATATTAGCAGTTGCGTAACCCAAACCATCGAATTGTTTTGCAAATGGAGCCGTGAAAAAACAGATAAAACTGCCGCTATTCTTGTTAATCATGAATTTGGGTTTCTTTACCCTGATATTGACAAGTTGAAAGCGTTCAATTTACCTATTATTGAAGATAAGGCATACAGTTTGTATTCCTATTTCAGAGATAATGAAAAGAATTACTTTGGAGATTACACAATTTACAGTATGGCAAAAATGTTTCCAATGCAAGCAGGTGGTATGATCCATTCGAAAAGCGGACTCATTTTCCAGAAAGGTTTAACTGCATCTGCTTCAAAGTATTATAAAGCCTGTTTTTTGTATTATAATTCAAATAAGGAAGATATAATTCAAAAAAGGACGAATAATTTTGTGTCATTACAAATGGATTTACTTCGGTTGGGGTTTATGACTCGTTTCTTACCGGTACCGGGTGAAGTCCCGGGCGCTTGCGTTTTTCGTGCATTTAATACAGATTTGCAGGAATTGAAATCTTTCTTGCAAAGACAAGGCGTGGAATGTAGCGTATTTTATGGTGAAGAAGCATTTTATATTCCTTGTCATCAGAACATGGATGATAGACATATAGATTATATAATTACGCTAATGAAAAATTTTATAAAATGAGCGCTTTGGATTTAAAATACGGGAAAAATGTTAGGATTGACGCCTCAACTGAATGTAATCATGCAGAGTTGGGCGATGATATAAAAATCGGAAAAGAGTGTACCGTTATCGGAAGCGAAAACCACAAAGTCAAACTCGGCAGCGGTACAATATTAGGAATGTATGTCTTAATTGACGCTACACAAGCAGACGTAATTCTTGAAAACAATGTATCAATTGCGCAGCATAATGTTATTGTTTCACATTGGAACGTTGCGCCAAATTCAAAATTGAGCAAATTATTCCCTGAAAAAGCCGCTCCAATTAAAATTGGGGAAAATACGTGGATTGGCTCAAGTTGCGTGATAGCGCCCGGCGTGAGTATAGGTCGTTGCTGCATTGTTGCCTCAAATAGTTATGTGGATACAGATATTCCGGATTATTCGATTTATGGCGGCAGTCCTGCGAAATTTATAAAGAAAATTGATGAAAAGGAGGTAGAATAAAATAATCTTATGATACATTCGAACTTATTACTCGGGAAAAATGTTGATATAGACACAACTGCCTCTTTCAATAATGTAAATTTTGGAAATAATGTAAAAATTGGGAAAAAGACAACAATTTTCGGAAGTCCTAAATACATTCTCGAAGTTGGCGAAGGAACAGAAATAGGGAATTTTTCAATTATTAACGGTTATTCAGCCCAATTAAAAATTGGAAAACGATGTAGCATAGGGTCTCTTTGTCATTTTATTGTTGATACAGGTCCAACTGCAAGTCCCAAACTTTTAAAAAAATATAAAATATCAGAAGCGCCAATCACTGTCGGAGACGATTGTATTGTCGGTCATGGAACAATGGTGATTGCAGGTTCTGTTATAGGCGACTGCTGCTATATCATGCCCAATAGTTTTGTGAATTGCGAAGTTCCATCATATTCCGTTTATGGAGGCAGTCCTGCGAAATTTATTAAAAAAATTGAACCGAACGAGATTGAATGAATGAAATATTTATAAATAGTAATTTGAATTAACGAAACAGTGGTTACAGTAACGGTGGTTGCGATAATAGTTTTATAGCACATAAATATTTAATATTTAGAACAATATGTTATTTTATGATAGAGAGACTGAAATAGGGATTTTGAGAGAAATTGAAGAAAATTCTCATAATTTCGCTCAAATGACACTTGTAATGGGAAGAAGACGAGTAGGCAAAACTACTTTATTAAAAAATTCTTTTGACCTTTCTAATACTGTACTCTATTTTTTTGTTGCAAAAAAGAATGAGGCATTACTTTGCGAAGAGTTTGTTAATGAGGTAGAAGAAAAGTTATCTATTTCATTAGGTACTTTTAAAAATTTTGCGCAATTGTTCAAAACTATTATGATTCAATCGCAATCGAAGCATTTTACATTGATTATTGATGAATTTCAAGAATTTGCAAATATTAACTCCTCTGTTTTCAGCGATATTCAAAATTATTGGGATTCGTACAAGGAGAAATCAAAAATTAACCTGATATTTTGCGGTTCAATTTATTCATTAATTAAACGAATATTTGAAAATTCAAAAGAACCGCTTTATGGCAGAGCAATATCAAAAATTGTCGTTAAACCGTTTACTACAAGCGTAATAAAACAAATATTGTCAGATTTTCATCCCAATTATACTCAGGAAGATCTTTTAGCATTTTATATGATAACAGGCGGTATTGCAAAATATGTAGAACAATTGGTTATCAACAAAGCATTTACAAAGAAAAAAATTCTTGACGTAGTATTTAAGGGAGGTTCGTTCTTTTTAGACGAAGGACGAGCCGTTTTAATAGATGAATTTGGGAAGGATTATGGTAATTATTTTTCTATACTTTCGCTAATTGCATCTTCCAAGTCTAGCCGAGCCGATATGGAAAACGCTATGAATATGCCTGTGGGTGGTTATTTGGAACGACTTGAAAATGACTATAATCTTATCAAACGTAATCGCCCGTTTGGCGCAAAAGAAGGTAGCAGGAACAATAAATATCTGATTGAAGACAATTTTCTGAACTTCTGGTTTCGTTTTATTTATAAATATCGTAGTGCAATTGAAATTGGGAATCTTGAATATGTGCGTAGTGTTGTAGAGCGTGATTATGAAGTATATAGTGGTTTGATATTAGAAAAATATTTTCGTTCGATGTTGATAGAATCAAAACAATTTTCAGATATAGGTAATTACTGGAATCAAAAGGGTGAAGATGAAATTGACATAGTAGCGCGTAATGATATGGGGAAGAATTTAGTTTTCTATGAAGTGAAACGGAATAAAAAACGAATAAATATCCAATTACTTGAAAAAAAATCACAAGAATTAGTTAGAAAATTTCCTAATTATTATATTGAATATAAGGCGTTTTCTTTAGAAGATATGTGAATATTATAAAATTATAGAAATAACAATGGATATTAAATTAGTTCGTTACGATAAAAGTTCAGCAAAAATTTGGGATGAATTTGTATCTCAATCGTGGAACGGTGTGTTTTTATTTTTGCGCCCATTTATGGATTATCATTCTCATATTTTTACTGACCATAGTTTACTTGTATATCAGGATAATAAACTGAAAGCGGTTTTACCGGCAAATGAAAAAGAGGGCGTTTTACATTCTCATCAAGGATTGACTTATGGCGGTTGGATTATTGCGCCAAGAGTACCCGCCGAAGATTTAGACAATATTTTTGTTTTAATGGAAAACTATGCTAAAGAACATGGTTTCAAAGAAATACAATATAAACATAAACCTTTTGTTTTCGATAGTCATTTGAATGATACTGACGCATGGATACTTTGGAAAAACGGTTATGAACTATGGCGACGCGATTTATCTTTCATAATTGATTTTAAAAACTTTGCAGGTTTTGCGCGAGATAAACGTTACAGACTAAACAAATCATCCCGTAACAATCTCCGTTTGGAAGAAAACGGCGACATAAACCAATTTATGGAACTTGTCAAAGAAAACCTGAATAAAAAGTATAATACAAATCCGGTTCATACCCCCGATGAGGTGGCTCTTTTACAGGGAAGATTTCCAAAGAATATTTTTACTCTAACAATTTTTCAGGAAGAACAATTTTTGGGCGGTACGCTTCTGTTTGTTGATAATGATTTTATTCATACTCAATATCTTCATTTCAATGACTTGGGACGCAATTTGTGCGCCGCCGAATTTTTAATTGACAATTTAATGCAAAAATATGGTGAAACAAAACGATATTTAAGTTTCGGCGCTTCTACAGACAACAACGGAACGTCATTAAACAGTGGGCTTGCAAACTTTAAAGAAGGTTTTGGCGCTTCCGGATTTTGCCATGATTTTTATAGGAAAATAATTTTTTAATAATTTTTTTTGCCATTTATAACAAAACAATTATCTTTGCGCCCGAAATCCGATCGGATTTTTCTTTTAATTCCAATTTTATTTAATTTTTACAAGAATTTTATGCACGACATTATTGATTTAAACAAAAAACTCCTTGTTGATTTGCGAAATATTGCAAAAGACCTTGACATCAAAAGAGTTGAAATGTACAAAAAACAGGAGTTAATTTATGCAATCCTTGACGCCCAGGCGATCAAAGTTTCAGAAAATATTAAACCTAAAGAAAACAAAACTTCAGAAGTAAAGCATAAGGAACATCCAAAACAAAGAAGACGTTTTGGAAAAGCTAATAAAGAAACGATTACTGAAAGCGATGATATTAAATCTTTTGAACAGGATGAAGATGAAAAGATTAAGATATATCCGGATGATTTATTTACATCTGTTGAAGTAATTGATGACCAGAAAATTGAAAATACAGATGAAGATTCAGATTTTGATGATTCAACTGAAGAAAACGACTTTCAAACTTCTATTCCTGAAGTGTCTCCTAAAGTTGTAGGAAAAATAGACCTTCCGCCGAAAAGAGAAAGTTATTCGAAAAAATATGACGACCACCGAAAATGGAACGGAAATGACCGAAATAACGACAGGAATGGAAACGACAATGATAGAAATGATAGATACAGACAAAATAACCGTCAACAAAAAGGACATTACGATAGAAATGAGCGAAAAGAAGAAAGAGGATTTGAATTTGAAGGCATTCTTATCGCTTCAGGTGTTTTGGAAATAATGCAGGAAGGGTATGGATTCCTTCGTTCTTCGGACTATAATTATCTTAATTCACCGGACGATATTTATGTATCTCAATCACAAATTAAACTTTTCGGACTTAAAACAGGCGATTTAGTACAAGGCGCAATTCGTCCGCCAAAGGAAGGTGAAAAGTATTTTCCGCTGATAAAAGTGGAATTAATTGACGGTCGCTCTCCAGATTTTGTCCGTGATAGAGTGCCTTTTGACCATTTAACGCCTATTTTCCCTAATGAAAAATTCAACCTGACAGCAGGTCCAAAAGCAAATATCTCTACAAGAGTTGTGGATATGTTTTCACCAATCGGAAAAGGACAGCGCGGATTAATTGTAGCACAACCCAAAACAGGTAAAACCGTCTTACTGAAAGACATAGCAAATGCAATTGCCTACAATCATCCTGAAGTTTATATGATGATTCTGTTGATTGACGAACGTCCTGAAGAAGTTACAGATATGGCTCGGAACGTAAACGCGGAAGTTATTTCATCTACTTTTGATGAACCTGCTGAAAAACACGTTAGAGTAGCAAATATAGTTCTTGAAAAAGCAAAAAGAATGGTTGAATGTGGCCATGATGTTGTGATATTGCTAGATTCAATTACCCGTTTGGCAAGAGCTTACAATACGGTATCTCCCGCTTCGGGCAAAGTTTTATCAGGTGGAGTTGATGCCAATGCGCTTCACAAACCCAAAAGATTCTTTGGCGCTGCCAGAAATATTGAAAATGGCGGTTCATTAACTATTTTAGCGACTGCTTTAACAGAAACAGGCTCGAAAATGGATGATGTTATTTTTGAAGAGTTTAAAGGGACAGGTAATATGGAACTTCAATTAGATAGAAAACTTTCAAATAAAAGAGTATTTCCATCAGTTGATATTATTGCTTCGAGTACTCGCCGTGAAGAATTGCTGCTTGAAAAAGAATTTATGAACAGAATCTGGATTTTACGCAATTATCTCTCTGATATGACACCCGTTGAAGCAATGGAATTTATCAAAGATAAAATGGAAAAAACAGGTTCAAATGAAGAATTTTTGATTTCGATGAATTCGGAATAATGAAAAAAATTGTATTTATTTTACTGGCTGTAGTTTCAATCCCATTTTATGCCCAAAAAACAGAAGATGGAAGGCATAACTATACGCTTCAAGGATCTACCTTTA
>Ga0123354_10019375_pt1 | contig 10687 bp, 7 predicted proteins | sample TergutLab28metaG_2_FD_97872 | JGI IMG/M metagenome (GOLD analysis project Ga0123354, IMG submission 97872) | Labiotermes labralis P4 segment gut microbial communities from Petit-Saut dam, French Guiana - Lab288 P4 | ecosystem: Host-associated > Arthropoda: Insects > Digestive system > Gut ...
CTGGTGATTACACTGAGTTGAGGACATATGTGTAAATGTTCAGGAATATCCATAGTGTTTTTATCTTGTATTTTGTTATTACAATAAAATCATACATAAAACGTTTGAAATGACCTAAGTACTTGTCTGATTCTTCAACTTCACATTCAACATACCAGTGTTACTAAAACTTAAATATCCTACAACAGTATTTCTGAAAAAGACTTTGATTATGATTTACATTGACCATCATTCTGATTAAGTATTTGCACTCTGCATGATTGCAGGCTTCTGCCTTGGTGTGAATGAGTGCTTTGCTCGTCTGTGATATTACACAGTGTAGATTTGTAGTTAGTTGCCGATGTTGCGGGACAACCTGGACTGCTTGACCCTTGAAGAGGAGCCTGATAGATTATCCCAAAACACCGGTAACTAACTACCAATCTGTGCTGTGTAATATCCAAGAAGAGCAAAGATCTTAGAAGTATTCAGACTGTTATAAATCATTACGTTTGTGACAAATGACAAACATAAATCACTTTAGATCTTTGCATACCACAGATATAAATTTATAAGGTAAAACAGCCCTGTGACACCATGAAGACATATGGCGGAATGGAGTTATAGCTCCATGCACTCTTAACCTTGGCACCCAATAAAGGTGAGTGATAAGCTTTATATCACAGCTGCTTTACTCCTGGAACAAGAGACACTGGGTCTCACTCGAGAAGATGCCTGGTGGGCCCCAGAGCCAGTCTGGACAGTGAGAAGAAGAAAAATGTCTGCCCTTTCTGGGAATTGAACCCCAATTCTATGCCTGCTCTGAACAACATGAGAAGAAAGATAACAATATAAAGTGTCAGTTATCTAGGAAATATATGGCAAAAGGAGGAGGAGGAGGAGACTTGAACATAAGATGCCAAAGAGATTAAACAAACATCAAATAAAGCATGCTTTCACTGACACAAATATGCCACACAGCTTAAAACACTTGCAAAATGACTGAATAAAAAATATGCCCTACCTTCTCTGTGACAGTAAAAAGAAATAATATGGGTCATTAGCAATCAAAACAACAAATCAAAATTCCCTATGGCATCTGTGTCTGAATATGACATGTTACCACACTACAATTTTTCTATCAAATACCTTAGCATGGAGTGTGATTGACACTCCCTCCATTACTGTGCAGTCACAGAAACTCAGTATTACACATGACAGTCAGCTTCCTTGAAGAAGAGGGCTATTGAAACCATGATTACCAGTGAGATCAAAATATGATCAGCTAGGAAGTAAAACCATGGGACAAGGATATTTTCATCATCATCTCCATACCTTCTAGTATAGGACCTCACTGACACTTGTCAGGGACAGTACAAAACAGAATCCTTCCATGGTTTCATGGGTCTTCATAAACTTCTTTTTTAACATTTTTCTGGAATCCTGTCTGTACTCATCTTGTTAAACCAACGTATGTAACCAACTATTCATACACTAAAAACTAAACACAAATGACACACTGTGAACAGTTCTTTCCATTTTTACCATATTCAGTCAATTTTGTCACTTCAAGAATTTCTAGCCCTCATAGTTTCTTCTGCAGTCCAAAAGGCTCCACCCAGCAGTCACCTACATGGAACACATTACTGCTTTTATCTTCTTACTGTCCATGATTCATTACCATACAATAATCCTGGTCTAGCAAATGTCCCAAAAGTCAGTATTCTTTTCTGCTTATAAACAGATGATGGTCTGAAGATCTGATTCATATTTACAATCTTAAAAGTTTACTTTTTCTACATTTGAGCTCATTTATCCTTTATAATGCTCACACTGTCTGGTGGAACCAATGAAAAGAAGTCATGTTGAAACAGGGGTCTGCTGATTGATGCCAATTTTCCACTCAATAAAATGAGAGCAAAACAATCTGACATCCTGACATTACCACCAGTCACTTTATTTGTGATGTGAGAGCAGCAGCATTCCAAGTACCATCTCACACCAAAAAATGTCACCTACATACTTTGATATGCAGCTCATCAGCAGGTTCAGTTATGACAGAAACTAAATGTTCATATCCTACTTCACATCATATTACTAATTATGTATATGGCATAAAGGCCTTCTGAGATATAGCACCATGTAGTCTGGAAAGTGTACAATATGGAAGCAGGATATTCCCCTGAGGTGCTGGTAACTCCCTGACCAGAAGACAGGGTCATAAACCAACAGCCCACACTGTGAATCTCCATTCCCATTAAAACATTAAATATCATTACACAGCAAGTCTGGCCCTCTGTCCACTGCTAAGCCCAGCAAACAAACACAAAAATTGCCTGTTCTGTGTGTTCTACTGTTGGTTAGTATTATACTGGGTATTATGATGATGATTATGAATAGTGGACTAGGTGGAATAATAAAGGACCTCACTTTGGCCTGCTTTCACCCTATGGAAATGAGCAACTAAAACTAGGATATGAATTGGGGTTACTCCTGGAACTGCATGACACTGGTATGTGACATACTCCACCCATGAGCTGATGTAGATGTGAATAACAGCAATCATCCAATCACAACAATAAGACAATGGACAACGCAGTGCGAACTAGAGCCACAGACAGGCTGGACACAGTCACAGTAACATGACAGCTTACAGTAAGTAGGAGTGATAAGATGGGACAGATACTGTTGCTATGGGTGCTGATAGGCTGCCTGCTCTCTGTGGACATGGCCACAGCAGCCCGTGGTGGAGGAGGCAGGGGCAAGAGTGGTGGTAGTCGCAAAGGGTATGGCTCCAGGACGCATATCCTAATCCAGCATCCTGCAAGTGCCAGCTACTATGACCACAAGGATGTGAGTATACAAAAATGAATCAAACGGAAACTTATTCAGTTACTGAAAATAAAAATCTGTTCCTAAACAATACAGACACTAAAATGCATACATTAAAGAATTATGGCATCAGTAGTTATGCATTTTATTCAAAATATACCATATAGAATAATGTTACAAATACATGTAAAGGTGAAGTTAAAGTTGTTGTCATGCTTGATTACGACCCACGTAACATGAAGACTTATGGGGATATGGAGATACAGCTCCATGCATTCTTAACCACAGCACTACACAGAGTAGAGTGGTCAGTTTCACACCCTGGCCACTTTATCTGAAGTAAAGGGGCACCACTGCCTCAAAGACTGGGTAGACCCCAAAGTCAGTCTATATGCTGTTGACATGAAGGAAGTTCCTGCCACTGCTTACAGTGTTGCTGTCTTCATCATTCGGTGGAGAGAACAAAGCTTAGATTCACTTGTTATGTAACATACATATAGAAGTCTTACTAAGCAACAAGGGAAATTTTGGAATTAACTATCAGGTATAAGATGACCAATGAAATTAAGACTGGGGAAATAAGCCTCGGCTTACAGGTTTAAGATTGCTGGATCAACCAGACAGACCAGATATGCAGAAGTATGCCTATGAAAGATCATCATCCATTCTACTTGCCCATGATAATATTTACCCGGTAACACCTAACCTCTCAGTCACTAAGCACAGGTCAACAATAGGTTTCCCTATCATAACCACCTGTGTTTCACCACCCTAACACCAGGTGCCCTATACATGACAAAGGTCCCTGTTATGTACATCACAAACTCTTCAACTTGCTCACATCATCCTTGTAAGGTCCAAATATTTTCTTCATTGCTTCAATCTTTGACACCTACTTATGTCTTTCCCTCACATTAAGTGGCCACATTCCATGGCCAAAAGGCAATATTATTGCTTCATAGACCCTGTCTTAAATGGTTTAAGAAGCAGATGGAATGAAAACACTTTCTTAATTAAATAGTAAAAATAATTTCCAGAAATTATTTTCCTATTTATTTATCACAAACCTCATTTATATTTGCTACTGCTGTAACAATATAACAATCATGCTTGTAACCTCACCAAGAGAAGGAGCACTAAAATATACTTGTATGCTTCACAGGGGGCCAAGATTGTCAAGTCTTCACACTTTGAGCTCGACTACATGCTTGGCCGCAAGATTACATTCTTCTGCATGGCCCAGGGGCTCCCCCGTCCACACATTACATGGTTTAAAGATGGTATTGAGCTATATGCTCACCAGTTTTTCCAGGCAAGCAATATGACTGTCATTTCAGCTGTGATGCATTTCTTAGCTTTACAGTACATCTGTCATGCTCAAGGTACATACCTGCATCATTATCACAAAGAATGACCTCAAGTTTCTTGTAGCGTCAACATTTTTACCAGTGTCCACTTGTGTTGCCAACTGAAATACTTGAAAGTTCATTATCAAACTCAAATAATGCCTGCTAAAATTTCAGTGAAAAAATGTTGCAGATATAAAATGTCTTCCTGTGAAAACAAACTTATCAAAAACAACTAACCTCAACAACTTTAAAAGTTCTGGGAAGAGATGGATTTTTTACTACAAAACTAAACTAAAGAATAACAGTACACGCAAAGCAGTACTGCCATTTGCGGGTAACGTATGAAATTTTTATGGCAAAAGTGGACACTGCAATACTAACTTCAGAATACCTTCCACTACCATTTACTGCTTCCATCCGCTCATGTTTGTAATTATCAGCAACTCAGATTGCTGACATAATGACAGTACAGTAGCTACTAACCTTTCATACAAAGAGACCCTTAAGCCTACATATAATAATAATAAAGCACTTGATACCAGTGATTCATGACAACATATATCACTAGTAATTAATTCAAGTAATAGTTAATGAACATTGTTAGAGTCTGCCTTCCGCCTTGGCCTATCATATTACATCAGACCACAAGAATCAATATGTCATTCAGGCTTTTCTCAAATGCATATTTCTTAGTTCATACAGTCACCTGCTTCACTGCTAGGTTATATAGTGTCAACTACAAATTAAGAAGTGGGGAAGAAAGCAGTCATGAGTAACTGTATGATCGCCTATTAACATTTTTCTGGACAGACTAAGATACATCACAAAAATTCTTGATCAAGATAACCAGCCTGCTAAACACGAAGCAGGATGCTACAAACAACAATGTCACATCAGATCCCTCTCCAACACAAACTACAAGACACAGAGCATGTATTAACTGACTGTTCATCTATTTTCCCAGGTACATGAGTGGCCAATAGGTAATGACACAATGAAGTCGAAGATGGAAATCGACCCCACAACACAGAGAGATGCTGGATACTACGAGTGTCAGGCAGACAATCAGTATGCCATTGATCGGAGAGGATTTCGCACAGACTACGTCATCTACACATACTGATACCTTTCATGCTCAACCTACATTATTTCTTTTGCTTTCCTCTCAAAACATGCAACATTATTCCACAGATGTATTTGAACTCATCTTATATAGCTGTTCCCCTCCCCCCTCCAAGTACATTAATAACTAATTTCATGGAGCAGAGCTCTTTCTGAGAAATATAACAGTCCCTCAACTGGTTAGGAAATTCCCCATCATTCATGGACATCAAATGTTCATTACAGTGGTCACAACAGCCTGTAACTGGCCAGCATCCTGGACCAGACTAATCCAACACACCCTCACACATGATGCCCATAACACCTGTCTTAAAATCATTCTTCCACCTATATCTAGACCTCCCAAACGTTATAATTCCTTCATGTTTTCCTATAAAATATTGTAAACAATTCTCAACTCTCTCATACGTGTTACATGCCCACCATGTCATCGTCCTTAACGTGATGACCCAAGTGATGTTTAATGAAGCAGACAGATTATGGAGCTCCTCATTAGTAATTATCTCTTTCTCTCTCTTGTATGTCCAGGACTTTTCTGTTCCAGGGATGGACATATCATCACACCCACATAAAGCAAGGGTCAGCATTATTTCTGTATATATTAAATACTGATGTTTTTAAATAGGACATGGGAAAATAAAGCAATGCGAAATGAATATTGGCATGCAATCCCCAAATTTAAGCTATTCATAATTTCTTTATGCAAGTAATTTTGATCTGTTACTACTATTCACAAATATTTCACCTCAAACACTTTCTTATAGCCTACCATGCACATGCTTCACGTTACCCATTCCACCACTTTCTTACACATTTCATCACCTGTCATTCTTTCCCTCAATTGCACTATCCCAGCATAATTACCATAGCAAAATAAAAAATGTCAAGATGTAGCTGTGATGGGGAAGACAAATGCATACAGAATGTCAGAAAACCTTTTCAAAAGCTGACATTTGGAATATGAAGAAACACACAGAAAGGTAAATTTAAGAATATTAGGTCATCAGGTTTTGTGGTTGGAAAAAGGATGAAACTGGCTCAGCATTATGAATGTGGTATTAATGGTGCTGACATTTGGATTCTGTCATCACAGTTCATTACACAGTCACCCCAACTGTGCTACCATCAACAGTCTCATTTTCTCACCTAACTGGACCATCAACCCAATTGGTAACACCTTAATGTATTGGTTAGTCCTGCATGGTGCATAAAAATATTGTGACCTCTTTCACAGTACACACAACGCAACTTGCAACTGGGACACAGCATAATAAACTAACATTCAGACCCACCCAGCAAGCTCAAATGAAAAAATGAAAAATGCTATTTAAATGTTACAAATCTATAATGTTACATTTGTATTCGATTCACTGACATTCTATTTTAGTACTGGGTATGAAATATTTCTCACACACAATGTCTGATAAAAGTTCAGTTTAACAATGCAGATAGAGCTTTGCAGAATTTCACACTGAATGTGAAACTTGAATGCTGCTAGTTTAAATAAAAAGTGAGTGCCAGATAAACTTAGCTTTGAAAAACTCTGAACAACACACACAGAATTAAAGTTTGATGATGATGATGATGACGACTTGTTGAGAGATAGTATGGCAAACAGCAGTGTTTAGAGTTCACACATCTTGCATTCACCATTCAGGCAAGTGTTAAATAAATGATCAAAATAAGTAAAGACAGTACATAACACATTTACAAAACCAGATAACCCACATGATGGCCTGTTTAAGGAAATGTAACTCCATACTTATAGGATGCAACCAAGACTCATCAGACACTGCCCACAAGAAGAGAAACAGGTCCTTAGCATTACAGAATGTCTGGACTATGTACATCATATAGTATTGCAAACTTAACATATTTCATAAACTGGATTTGTTTACATCCTCTCAGATGAGTTGTTGGTGAGGCACCTATTCTGCCTGATCCACTAGCAAGAGCCATCTGAACAACTGTGGATGGAATCAGATCCATTTCCAAAACATGTTTTGTTTGTAAGAGTAGATTATTCAAAGTCCAGAGACACAACAACACTAAACGTAACATAAGAATCGAACCCTCCAAGTACTGATAGAAACACAAATGCCAACTGCAGCTGCTGCACACTAAGAAGTAAGACTATAAGGCACAACACCTTAATTGACAATGGATAAGGCATGGAGCCAAACAAATTCCCTGCCAGAATGCAGCCTGATGGTAACCATGTTCATAAGGCCCACTCTATGAAATTGCCATGATATAGTTCACTTCATTTTGTACTTTCACACTCCATTTCCATCACAGTGATTTTAATATTATTCTACCATCTATATCTTGGTCTCACAAGTAACCTCTTTCCATGGGGTTTCCAAATCAAAAGTTTAGTACACATTTGCTCAGTACTCCCAACATCAACCTGTGTGTATTACAAGGCCAATTTCAGTTACTGTCTTCAAAAGCTAATTTCTCTAAGATCCATCTTAAAATTAATCCCCTTACAAAGTCCACAATCCTTCCTGTTTTGATATTCTGAAATACTCTTCACTTTCGTTCAGCAACATGTAAGATTATAATACCTCATCACTACCACCAGACACTGCTGTTAGTGATAACAACAATGGAATCCCCAATTTCTTGGGATCTTTGGCTGTTGTATACTTTGAAGCTCACACAAATATTAGGTTGCTTCCCTTCAGTTACACACTGCAGCCTCTCAAATGATATGCAAGTGGCACACTGCCAAATGGACACATATGAGAGATGTAGTAACACCAAGTTTTGTGGATAATGCAAATCTCTAGTAACATGAATAGGATAATTGTTTAAATTGTGGTTTTGTTTAAATTGTGGTTTAAAAGTAAAAAAAGTGATTTGAAGATTATGTTTGTACTGCTTATATTTTATTTTGTGTTCATTTCTGCTTATATGATTGTGTGGCAGACACCAGCAAAGTGCTTAGAGCATACTTCATGCTAAGAAAGACAAAGTAACATGAGAATGGAGAAAATTACACAATAGAGGAGCTTCACAATTTTCATTTTTCCCTCACTATTAATTAAGGTGATTTAATGGGGTGCGTGAACTGGTCACCTACCTCCACAACACAAAGTTACAATTCTGAGTGTGCTATGTCCAAGCACAAACTTTCAAAAAGTAAAGTTAAATACAGCATGCTGATAGAAAATGGCAGATGAAACCAGCAGAAGTACCTATCCTTTACCCAGGATATACTTGCTTTCCCTGTTAGTGGCAAACCACACATAAGCCAAAATTTTTAACATGGAATAACCCCCACATTAATAAATTTCACTATTCTTGTAAATTAACAAACAAGGAAATGATATGAAGCACATCCAAAACTCCCATCATAGTACTGGGCCACTGCTGTATCAACTGTGGCTAATGTGCATAGAGGCAAGAACACACTGCAAATTTGTTTGGGTATTTTCTACTAAGCCTGCAGGATGAAACAGAACAGTTAATATTTCTACCTACAAGTTTTGCTGTGTTTGTTAGTCCAAGACAGTTACCTCACAGACCGCAAAACATTCATCCTGAAGCACAAAATAACATATGTTTAAACTCAGCATCAGCATGGCACTCATCTCTGGTGCCAGTTTATTTCATATTCTTTATAAATCTCTACAGACATCTTACATTTCAAATCCCACAGTTCCAGTTTATTTTCAAAAAATTATCAATGCTTTTTGATCATTTCTTCCATTTAAAGTGACCATAAAATCTTATAATGTTAGCTCTAGTTCTAATAAAATAAATGTTCATTGCTGGTAACACAAAAATCTATCCCTACCCCTGATCATAAAAGATTCAAGTTCAGTTAACAATTAATCCACTTCCTATGCACAGATGCATTCTAATATTATCTCACCTCCAGAATATTACCCCATCACTGTTATTTCAGCAAGTAACAGTTACTCATCAGACAACATGGTGTTACAACCCAGAAGACAACAATATGAGTCTTAACCACCATGAAAACCCAAATCTTGTGTCTTCAAAGTCATCTCATCCCTTGAGGTTTCTCAAACAAATATTACCATGGAATAGCTAGGGTGTCTACGTCATATTGAGAGGTCCTGGGTTTAATTCCTGACACAGAGGCCAGGCATCTTGATTAAAATTTTCTGCAGCTCTCTTCAGTCCCTCCAAGCCAATGTCTAGAACATTCCTCACACTAGCCCACACACTCCTTCCCAATTAATAATTCACTTTCCCTTTTGACACTATAAACATACAACAAAGATTCTCCAAAGCTCCATTAATTTCCAAACCTTGTCACAATGCTATAGAGACACCATAAGTCAGATGGATCCACTTAGCTGATACCCTGCGGAAGAGGAAGGACTTCATTAAGCCAACGATAGTGGAGTGGTGACCCTCCGCATATTAAGCACAGACCGCACAACGGCGACACACAGCAGGAGGAGACCTACATCGGCGACTTATATGGGCCATCCATTAAAAGTAAGTACAGAGCAGTGATTTTGTGATTTTGGGGAGGGGCAAAATTTGCATACAAAATGTAACCTGTCACAAGTGAGCCACCAACACTGCAATATAATTCAGATTCAATTGGCTTATTTAATTTTGATGTTCGTTGTGCTTACATAACAGGATGATCAATGTACGCAAACATATATGGCCAACTGTAAAACAGTGGCACAGAATTTTTTTAGAGTACCGAGAAGAATAATTAATACCATCAGTATGGATACTTACTGTCAGTTCAAAGACTCAGAGTAGGAATGCAAAGCACTAAACCATATCATGTCTCAGTTATGATTTGTGACCCTTCTTGTCTCTGTTCACCTGTCGAGGGTTAATAAATGTCTAAGGGAGAAACACTTACACAATAGTCATGTTTACTGAAAGTGACAGGGGACCTACAACAATGTGAACTATGACCAATGGACAAAACATTCACAGACAAGGAAGATGCTGGTCTCAAATTCTGACAAGAGGAACTAGCATCTCACCCCAGAAAACAACCAGTTCCTCTTAATCAGTGGGTAATCAGTAATGTAATATATGAAGATCAGATAACACAACAGGTTTGGTAAATTCACTGCACATTTCATTTCAAAACTAATTGACTGATTCATTCATTCATTCATTCCTTCATTACAGGAGAGAAGAAAAAATAAACTTTTTAATTTCTGTATGTTCAAAATTCGAATTCAGAGTGTAAGGATTGATAATAGTACCTTCGAGAGGGTGGAAGAGTTTAAATATTTGGGAACAAATTTAACAAATAAAAATTCTATTGAGGAAGAAATTAAGAGCAGATTGAGGTCAGGAAATGCTTGCTATCATTCGGTGCAGAATCTTTTGTCTTCCAGGTTGCTATCCAAAAATTTAAAGATCAAGATATACAGAACTATAATTTTGCC